>Ga0247841_10003598_pt1 | contig 28233 bp, 26 predicted proteins | sample LaCruzMarch2015__2_FD_192410 | JGI IMG/M metagenome (GOLD analysis project Ga0247841, IMG submission 192410) | Freshwater microbial communities from meromictic Lake La Cruz, Castile-La Mancha, Spain - LaCruzMarch2015_18m | ecosystem: Environmental > Aquatic > Freshwater > Lake | place: Spain... | reverse complement strand
CAAATAAAGCGTATGTGGATGGAGCAAAAGCTACATCTTCAAAAATAGGGATGTCTACACCTGCAATATTCTCATACCTTTTATGAACCTCAGTGATGTTGAGGGAAGAGTAAAAATCGTTTGTAGCACGATCGGAAAAAAGCGCGCTATAGCGTGAGATTAGTTTTTCTTGCAGATTAAATTCCTGCTGCAATTGTTCAATCTCTTGCTGAGTGTAGTTAACCTCTGCTTGCAGCATAGCTTTTTTCAGCTGCAAAGTAGGCAGGTACTTTTTAAGCTGAGCCAGCTTTATCTGTTGGAGACGAAGTTCGGTCTTTGTTAACTTGATCTGCGCCATAATCCTGCTATTAAGAGGTTACTCACTTCTTGGCCAATACTTATCTATAAGCGTTTGTTTAATACCCACTTCGTGTTTATCAAAACACTCAGCAAGTGTCTTCCATCCAAGGTCCAACGCTTCTTCTAACGTGTAATTCACTTCAAGGTTCATCATTCTATCTTCAAAAAGATCACCATAATGCAAAAGCTTTTCATCCCACTTAGAAAGACGGAATCCCATGCTTTGTCTTTCTTTAGCTTTTTTAGAATCAGCATACAGACGGATCTGAGTGTTTGCTATATCGCCATGGTCTTCTCTAGTTACCTTACCAATAATTTGTTGCTTCAGTCGTGAAAGGGAACCGAACGGATCGATACGTCCACCATGCAGATAGAACTGACCCTCTGTGATATACCCGGTGTTATCAGGGATAGGATGTGTTACATCGCCACCTGGCATTGTAGTCACAGAGATAATAGTAATAGAGCCGCTGCCGTCGATATCAACCGCTTTTTCATAACGGCAGGCAAGATCTGAATAGAGAGAGCCTGGATAACCTCGATTAGAAGGCACCTGGTCCATCGTAATCATGATTTCTTTGATGGAATCGGCAAAAGCTGTCATATCTGTGAGAAGTACAAGAACATTCTTATCTTGCACCGCAAAACGCTCAGCGCAAGCTAGCGCCATATCAGGAACCAGCATACATTCAACTGCTGGGTCTGTCGCTTTATGGATAAACATTATTGTTTTATCAAGGGATCCTGACTTTTCTGCATTGTCAATGAAGGCTTGGTAGTCATCAAATCGAAGACCCATTCCCCCGATGATTACAATGTCTGCATTCGTCTGATTAGCAATCCTCATAAGAAGCGCATTGTAAGGCTCTCCTGCGATCGAAAAAATAGGGATTTTCTGTGATTTAACAAGACAGTTAAATACATCGATCATGGGAATATTAGTACGCACCAGATCTCTTGGAACAACCCTGCGAACAGGATTGAAAGAAGGCGATCCAATATCTACATGGTCTCCACGGATAGGAGGGCCATTATCGATCGGATCTCCCGCTCCATTGAGTCTTCTTCCTAAAAGCGCATCGCTGCAAATCGCTTGCATTTGATGGCCAAGGAAGGTCACTTTGTCACTGGTTGATATACCACGAGTATTTTCAAAAGACTGAAGAGTGACCTTGTCATCTTCAATACGAAGAACGGAAGCATAAATCGTTCTTCCATCTTGTTTTTGAATCTTCGCAAGCTCACCAAGGCTTACATTTTGCGCAATCACAGTAATCAGATTGCCGCGCATGTCTACGATTCGGTCATATACTTTTTTCATTTTTTCCCCTTGGCAAGAACTTCGTGTTCATGTTTTGAAGCTCGAGTAATCTTCTGTTCAATACTTCCCATCGTCGTTTGATATCTTTCGGAATTAAAAGGCATGAAGTTCATGTTTTTGATTTCATTTTGTAGCTCTAGAAAGAAGCTACGCGCCTCATCATGTGTTTCGAAAGCAAAAGCAGTATCAAAAATTCTGTTAATCAAAAGAAACAGCGGCGTCTGCCTTTCCAAAGGACAATAAGCATCTTCTTTATCAAATGCATTCTGCTGAAGATAAGAAAACTCATATAGCTCAGATTTGAGATAGGTTATCATATCTGTAAGAGAAATACCTTCCTCCCCTACAACTTCCATTCTCTTACCTATGTCGTCCCCTTCACGAAGAAGCTTGGCTGCATACTTAGTCATTTTGCCCCAGCCTTCGACTTTCTGTCCGATGTCAGCTGCCACATCATCGATGTATTTCGACCATGAGATCAAAGGATCGATCGCAGGATATCTACGAGCATCGGAGCGGGCTCTTGAAAGGCCGTGAAAAGCTCCTACGACAGATAGAGTTGCTTGCGTCACAGGCTCTTCAAAGTTACCTCCAGCTGGAGATACCGTTCCACCAATGGTCATCGAGCCGGTCTTGCCATTTTTCAGCTGAACGACACCTGCTCTTTCGTAAAACGCTGCGATACGGGAAGCGAGATACGCGGGAAACGCTTCCTCACCTGGAATCTCTTCAAGACGTCCTGACATCTCACGCATCGCCTGCGCCCATCTCGATGTAGAATCAGCTAAAAGAAGAACATCAAGCCCCATTTGCCTGTAGTACTCTGCAATAGTAGCACCCATATAAATAGATGCCTCTCTAGCAGCTACTGGCATCGAAGATGTGTTACAAATGATCACAGTACGATTCATTAAGGACTCGTTCGTGTGAGGGTCTATAAGGTGAGGGAAGGTTCTAAGAACCTCAACCACTTCACCAGCTCTCTCTCCACAAGCCACGACAACCACTAAGTCAACAGAAGAATATTTAGACAAGTGGTGCTGCAATACAGTTTTGCCAGCACCAAAAGGACCCGGTGAGCAGAAAGACCCCCCTTTCAGAACAGGGAACTGCGTATCAAAGATACGCATACCGATATCCATCATCTTAGTCGCTTTGATTTTTTGACCTTCAAAGAGAGGTATTTTCACCGGCCATTTCTGGACCATAGTGAATTCTTTCTCAGTACCGTTTTCATCAACGCCTTTGGCGACGACTGTATCGATCGTATAGGAGCCTGGCTTGATGACCCAGGTAATGGAGAATTTTTCAAAATAGGAAAATGGAACCATGATGTTGTGATGAAATCTTCCTTCCATCGTATAGCCTAAAACATCACCTCGCAGAACTACATCACCCACTTTTGCTATAGGATTGTAATCCCAGCGTCTTTCCCGATCTAAAGGCTCGATGTAAACGCCTCTTGTAAGGAATAGTCCCGTCGCATCAGCTACTTTTTCGAGTGGATTCTGCAAACCATCTACAATAGACGAAAGAAGACCGGGCCCAAGCTCAGCTTCTAGAAGGTGTGATACGAAATCCACTTTGGTTCCAAGCTTTACTCCCCTTGTGTCTTCAAACACCTGAATTTTTGCCACATTACCAACAATCTCGATGACTTCGGCCTTTAAAGACACGTTATCTTCGAGACGGACCATGCAGATCTCCCCTTGGCGGATGCTTCCTTCAAATTCAACTTGAAGAAGATTTCCGAAAGCACGCAAAACTTTTCCTGTGGCGTCCTTTCTTTCAACGTAATTTGACTGATCTTTCATTTTCGTAACCTTAAAGGGTTTTGAGTCTAACTTGATTTGAATGTGTCTAAGATCACTTTGCCTCTTTCCTCATCGAGCTCATTCCAATATTCGACAATCATAAGCTGAGCGAGATAGGCTAGGATCGCATCCATGGAGAATTGTCCTTTCTCCAACATTTCTTCAATCTTATTAAAGCGGTATTCTGAGAGCATTTTATTCTGCTGCCAGGGATCCGGACCGCATGCAATAAATTTTTCTTTTAAGTCTTTATATTCTGCCGGAGGCTCATATTGATCTGAATCTTTTTGAGCGATAATTTGCGATACAATCGGATCATTAAAATCTTCAAATTGCAGCTCTCTAATGACATCTCTACGAACTGTCTTTGCTCTTAGAGCTAAGACGACAAGTCTCCACTCCCGCTCGAAAATCAGATATTCTTTTAGAAAACCTGTTTGCTCCTGCAGTTCTGCTGCAAAAAAATGGGAAAGAAGTTCGGAGAAATGCCTTAACTTATCAGGAAGCGTGTCATATTTATCTAAAAAGTCAAATACATAGTCCGGTAAAAAATCACGGACAAGCACAGCTTCATCCAGCTCTTTTTCAGAGAGGTTTCCCCTAGGATCAATTTCTTCTTCCAGAAGAAGCGGCCTTATATTACTTATGTCCACAAAAAGTCGAAGTGCTTCTACTTTTTTCAAATCTTTCTCAGAAAGATTTAGACGCAGTGATTCCTTCAGCGATTCAAAGCTGATATCTGGTACGCTCGGAAATTCTAATGGCGGAAGAGAAGCCGCTAAATAGTAGTAATTTGACATTGATTTAAGCTACCGTTAATTGGCCGCAAATAGCATATCTCTAAAATCTTTGCGGATATACTGAGATACAAGCTCTTTTAGAGCTGAGTCGGTAATATCGAGTGTAATATTGTCTTTATGCAGCTTGATTGCCACGCCACCTTGCATAGAACCTACAACAACTCCCTTTTCTTTCAGGCGAGAAAGTATTTCCTTAGCAATTAAGCTATTGACCACTTGGGCCGGCACTGCTGAAGACACATAAGCTGTAAGATCAGAATCGATCCCTTCTTTTTCTATTGCTTTAACGACAGCAGTAATCAGTTCCGCAAGAACTTTAGGATCCTGGGTCTGCTTCGTTAGCATGCTTGAGAGCTCTTTATTGAAGAGATTATTCTCGATCTCTTGTTTCAGAAATTCTAAAGACTGTTTGCAAGCCTGGTTTAAAGAGGACTGAAAAACGTTTCTTTGTCTTTCAATTTCCTTTTTAGCATCTGCCCCTACATTTTTCGCTTGGGCTTGAGCTTCAGCTATGATCCGTTCTGCCTCAGCATGTGCTTGCTGAAGAATCTCCTCGGCCTCGCGTTTTGCTGGCTCAAGAGTTTCTTTTTTGAGGACTTCGCAGATCTTCTTAACTTTATCTTTTCCCGATTCTAATCCTTTCATTCCGCACCGAGGTTCAATTGTTTACACACTAGTTATTTAATATATTGGGTTATTTTTCAATTCAATTTTTCCCAGTAGAAAAGAAAAAAAAATGATTTGGGATTCTAAAGAAAAAATTGGACCTCAGACTTCGAATTTTTTTTATCTCAATTTTTACTAGAACCAAAACACTAAATTACCATCATAAAACACACCCATTTTCCCTAGACATATTTAAAAAAAAGCCCTACTGTGTCGTGTAATTCAGCGAGAAAAATTCATGAAAAAATTCTTTATATTTTTAACTATTTTACCACTTATCTTTACCAAAGGCCACTGCAGCTCCCCAAGCAATCTCACCTTGGAGCAGAAAATTGGTCAACTTTTAATCGTCCATTTTCATGGAAAACAAGCCAACGAAGAAGCAGAAGCTCTCTTGAGCAAAGCTCATGTAGGCGGATTTATTTACTATGGATGGAGCAATTATTTAGAGGATTTTCAGCAGGTAAGAAACCTCAGCCTTACCTTAAATAGCATGAATGATAGATTTTCCAAGACCCCTCTTTTTTTATCTACAGACCAAGAAGGAGGACAAGTCAACCGGCTTAAAATTGGATTTTCTCAATTTCCAAGCCATAGAATCATCGCTAAGCTGGATATCCCACAGCTTGCTTTTGAAACAGCCACAGCGCAAGCTAAAGAGCTAAAATCGGCAGGACTTAACACTAACTTTGCCCCTGTTGTCGATGTGGATATCAATCCGAAGAACCCGATCATCGGAGACCGTTCTTTCAGTTCTGACCCTGAAAAAGTCATACTATTTGCCAAACACTCCCTTCAAGGATACAAAGATCAGAAGGTTCTGGCGACTCTTAAGCACTTCCCGGGCCATGGTGACGTCATTGTAGATTCTCACAGCAATACCCCTATCGTGAACAAACCAGTCGAGGTACTACGCTCAGTCGAATGGCTTCCCTTTATGAAATTATGCCATGATGCAGATGCCATAATGACCGCCCACGTTCTATTCCCCTCTGTCGATCCTATTAAGCCCGCCTCTGTATCGTATTCTTTGATTACAGGGCTACTTAAAAATACTTGGGGATTTCAAGGTCTTGTGATTAGCGATTCACTCGTAATGAAGGGACTTATCAAATCAGAAGGTTCTGTAGAAAGAGCGGCTTTAAGCGCCCTGCAAGCCGGAACTGACGTTCTTGTACTTGGAGGCAAACTGTTAAATGAGCCTGCACAAGATGAGCTAAAAGTGGAAGATGTAATTCGTATTCATGCCTATCTTGTGAGTGCTGTAAAATCGGGAAAGCTATCTGAAGCTTCGATCAACAAAAGCTTAGAAAAAATCCTGGCAGCTAAAGATCTCTATTGCAGTAGTAACACCTTTATTCCTCCTCTGCTATCAGAGAATGAAAAAATTGAACATACCCTCCTTGAAAGAGAAATTACTCTTCTAAGCAAAATCAATTCCACTCCACTCCCCCTTTGCAAAGCAATCGCTGAAAAAGTATGGAACAACGAAACAGGCTCCTCGTTAGAAAAATTGCTTTATTGGAACCCGAATGAAGATTTTTTATCTCTCGGCATAGGTCACTTCATTTGGTACCCAGAAAGCAAGAAGACTTCATTTGAAGAAGGATTTCCAACCTATTTAGCCTTTTTACAAAGTGAAAAAGCAGATGTCCCTTCATGGCTTATCTCAAATACTTGCTGTCCTTGGAAAAACAGACAAGAATTCTTATCAGCGAATCAATCTCCTCAAATCAAAGAACTCTCTTCTTGGCTTGCTAATACAATGGATCTACAAGGGAAATTCCTTCTTCATCAATTACCCATTGCCCTCCATAAAATATTTGCAGCAAGCTCAAGCACATTAGAAAAACTAAAGATGCTAGAGATAGTAGAAAAACTAACGTCAACTTCTTCTGGTCTTTATGCGGTTGTAGATTATCTAAATTTCAAAGGATCTGGACTCTCTCATAAAGAGCGGTATAAGGGTGAAGGCTGGGGACTATTTCAAGCACTGCAAAAACTTAAAAGGAGAAATGAACCGATTTCACCTGATGCTTTTGCTATTGTAGTAAAAGAGCTACTCGAAAAGCGTACAGAAAATGCCGAAGACCCTGAAAAAGAAAAACGTTGGTTAAAAGGATGGATAAATCGGATATCTACCTACACAAAACCTTTAAGTTCTTAAAGGATTTGTAAAAGAAAAATTGCTTGAAACTCCATGCATGTGACATAACAGAAATCATTATTAAAAAATTTACGCTCAAACGAACGCAGGTTTCTATGAAAAAGCCCATTACTTCCCTACTCTGCCTTGCTATGTTATACACTTCAGCTCCAATGTTTGCTGAGGAAGACATCAATATTATCGCTCAAGAAACTGATGACCTATGGCGTGCAGGCGCTGGAGCGCAAGATGGCGCCTATACCTCCCTTAGCCTTTCCATGCTCGGATGGGGACTTGGTCTTGCTGCCGGCATTGGTATATTAGCTTCCGTTCTCCACCAAAGCACAAGCTCAAGCTCGCATGATACTTGCAACACACATAACCACTAAACGGATAGCTATTCCCTTAATAGCTACCTTTCTTTTGTGTACCTCTCTATTCTGTAAAGAGCCTATAGTTTCTGCTGAAGCGCATGAAAAAATACATTGTTTTTTCATGCCTCCTAAAAATTGGGAAATTATAGATGCTCATTCGTTATCTCCCAAAGTTGTCATTGGATTTTTAGAAAAATCCAAGAAAGGCTTTTGCCCTTCCATAAATCTCGCCATCGAACCAGTAAATACAACTTTGAGCGAGTATGTGCAGGCGGTAAAAAAACTTCATGAGATAGATAGAACTACACGGTGGCGAGATCTTGGAAAACTAAAAACTCGTGCAGGAATCGCAAGGCTTACCGAGATTGATACCAAATCAAAATGGGGCGATGTTCGCTTGCTTCAAATGCTATTTGTGAAAGACGGATCTGCCTATGTATTAACGGCCGCTGCAAGCAAGGAAGACTTCTCAAGTTTTTATTCCGAAATTAAACATTCATTTGCCTCCTTTGCGATTACGAGCAACTTATTATCCCTTGTTACTTCTCAAGAAAAGAAAGAGCTGCTTGAGAAACGAATCAATCAGTTAAAGATGACATGCAGCTCCCCTTCAATAGAGAACCATGAAGATACGATAGCTATAGATAGTTCAAGTAGCAAAACAACAGAATGGTCTTCTTTTAAAGACTATCTTATTGAGGAACATAATGATCTTGGAACCTTCTGGCAACTACAACTGCTCCAATCGCTCCAAGAAGAGATTTCTTCTTCTGATATAGCAAAAGACGCATAGACAAAATTATCTCTCCCCAGCTATTATCCCTTGCCCAAAAAGGAGTGTAAATGTGAATACCCGTTTAATTAGTTATTTCACTGTTTTTGTATTTGCTGTTACTTCCGCTTCTGTAAGAGCTGACGGCAGCACCGAGATTGCCCAAGAACTAGTTGCTGGAGAAGTAGCTCCTGCTGCAGTTACTGCACCAACACTTGCTGATTCAGTAGAAGGTGACACTTTGGATGATGACTATTCTGCTCCTCAAGGAACAGAAGTTGGTAAAGCAGATGAAACCAGCAAGAAAGCGCAAAAAAAACAAATGTGGATGAATATAGGTCTTGCAGTCGCAGCTGTTGTTGTAGCGGTTGTTGCGCTGATCCTTGTTTCTAATAACAATGGCCACCACAGCAAATAATAACTAATGCAAAAACTACTCATGGGGGCTTGCCTAACAGCAGCCCTTCTTACTGGATGTTCCAGATCTGATTCTTGGAAAGTTTCCCATATCCAGAGTGGAAGTAAACAGTTCAGCTCCTCTCGCCTTTCCTACCGCTCGCCAGATCCAGTCAACGGAGTAGACGTTCAGTTTCTATCGCTTGATGAATCGTGCCATCTCTACCTTCATGTTCACTCCCATCCGATCAAACCCTATATGGGTGATCCCAAGAAAGCTTTGGTTCAGGTAAAAACAGAGGATAAAACCACATCATATTTTGCTATCAGGCATCAAGGAGGGCAAAGACTTCTTCTTCCAGATGAAGCAAAAGATTATATTGTTGAAAAGCTGAAAAGCGGACAATTTGTGACAATATCCACTTCCGGTTATAGCTCTACTTTGACTCCTGAATCATTCGATAAAAAATATTTCCTCCTTGAAAAACCGCCTCGATTTAGAATCCCTGTGCACTCCCCCCTGTAACACCTCCTGCATAGACAAAATTCTTTAATAAGAGTAAAAATGAGATCTCTACTTCAGAGAAGAGGCTTTATGCTACGAAATACCATCCTTTGTCTATGTCTAATTGCTGCCCCCGGATTGCATGCCGAATCCTACGAGCCTACACCTGAGTCTATTACAGAAAAAAAATGCGATGAAAATGAAAATAAGGACAGACTCACCTGGAAAAAATTCTTTCTTGGAGCCGGAGTATTTGTGATCGGCGTTGCAACGTTTATTCTTGTCGGTGTCAAAAACAATAAGTAAGAGGCTGATAGGAAATTGAGTAGACTTAACGCCTTACATAACCTCTAAGAGCCGCCAAAATTGTCTCTTCTATGATGACTTTATGCTCTAAGCCATCCATAGCTCCATGCCAGGAGTGATGAGGAAATCCAGGAATTTCCTCGATGAACTCCTCTACTCTTTTTTCAAATCCACTGTCTTGAGATTTCTCTACGCACTGCTTTGGTACCATAACTCCTTGAGAAATAGCAGTGCAATCTGCAAATGCTCCATCGAAACATACTCTTACACTCGCAAAACAGCGATCAACATAAGTATCTTCAGGCTCTACAAGTATTCCATTTTCTAGAGCTACGAAAATACGAAGAACAGCGTCTTTTACTCGAGTGGGATCATCTCCTGTGCTTGCCGTGACTTTCGCTATGAGATTTTCTAGACGATTCCTGCTACCTCTTTCAGTTTGAGATGAGCCCATAGGCTGATTGGGCATACCTGAGGGCAATTCATGCCTTTCAGATTCAATGACAGGGACTCTGCTTAGGATTTCCTGAACGAAGCGATTAATGGCATCGATAGATGCCTGAACTTTCTGATCACTTTTTGAGGCTATATATAGACGTACTACCACATCTTTTTCGAAGGATTGGCGTGAGCCGTAGCTCCTAATAACACCAGTAGCACCCCCTGAAACCGCATGGTCGGGAAAGGGAAGGATGTGCCCTAAAAACCCACGGCTACCACTCACTTCAGCCAAACTAGATGCCATTTTGTACCTCTTGAGTGTTTTTTAAAGATTTAACCAAGAGTTGTATGGCGTTTGTACAAATAATTTCAAGGAACTATTTTCTAGCTCGTTGAGAGATTTGCTTAGTTATAAAAAAATAAATAAATATTTTGAACTTTTAGCTTAAATGGATAAGTTCGCTCTTTCTAAGAACCCCTATTTCATGGTAAATATAGATATTTACTAGATGGAGGCAAGCACCCAATGAACAAACTAGAACAACTAAAAAAACTTACTACGATCGTTGCAGATACAGGCGAATTCGAAGAACTCAAAAAATTCCAGCCGACAGATGCAACAACAAACCCTTCTTTAATCCTAGCGGCAGCTTCCCTGCCTGAATACCAGCATCTCATTGAAGAAGCTATTTCTTACGGCAAGAAAAAAGGACTATCTAAAGAAGAAGAGAAAACCCTGATCCTAGATAGAATCTTTGTGAACTTCGGTCTTGAAATCCTGAAAATCGTGCCAGGAAGAGTTTCTACAGAGGTTGATGCAAGACTTTCTTTTGACGTAGAAGGAAGCCTTAAAAAAGCCCATAGATTCATTAAGATGTATGAAGAGGCAGGCATACCAAGAGAGCGAATCCTAATTAAACTATCCTCTACTTGGGAAGGGATTCTCGCTGCAGAGCAGCTCGAAAAAGAAGGGATCCACTGTAATATGACACTTATGTTCAGCATGGCGCAAGCTGTAGGCTGCGCTCAGGCAAAAGCCACCCTCATCTCCCCTTTCGTTGGAAGAATCCTAGACTGGTATAAAAAAGCAGAAGGGAAAGATAGCTATGCCCCAAGTGAAGATCCAGGCGTTGTCTCTGTAACACAGATCTACAACTACTACAAGAGCCAAGGGGTTAAAACACAAATCATGGGAGCTAGCTTCAGAAATACCGACGAGATCCTAGAGCTTGCTGGCTGCGATCTGCTTACGATCGCCCCTAAACTTTTAGGAGAGCTCCAAAAAGCAGAAGGTCCAGTGCCTCTAAAGCTCGATGCAGCTAAAGCTAAGAGCATGCATATCGATAAAATCACTGTCGATGAAAAAGCCTTCCGCTGGATGCTATGCGAAAATGCAATGGCCACAGAGAAACTCTACGAAGGAATACGCAACTTTGCTAAAGACTCTATGAAGCTCGAAAAAACGATTCTTCAACGTCTTTAATGAGATACAAAGTCACGTCTAAGGTTTGAAGTAAAGTGCCCCCTTTTATTTTAAAGGGGGCACTAAAATTATACGGCTATAGGAGTAGAAGCAATGGCAGTGGGATTTTCTGCTGAAAACTCTTCTGAATACCTTCTAGAGGGCTTTGGCATAGAATCTATTGCTCTTGCCAAAAGCTCCCCTTCAGCTAAAGCAATAGCAGTTTGCAGTCTTCCGATTTTATCAAAAGCTGTACATTTTCCAAAGTCATCACCCCAAGGGTTATCTCCCGCTTTAACTGCTTGATCCCATACGTGGAAATACACTCTACTCATAAAAGAAATACCATCTGCCTTTACTACTTCTTCAAATCGTTTAATAAATTCAGCATTTTGGCTCTGATCTGGAAATTTGCCTATAAATACCTTCCAATTAGCAATTAGATTTCGGATTTGTGAAATTTGACTTGGATCAAAAATCGAAACACCTGAGGCTACATTGGCCTCTATTTTTTCGAGAAAACTGTAAAGTTCGCAGGAAGAATGAAGCCAATCAATTCTTTCCATAAGTTGATTGTGAGGTTCTTCAAGACTATGCATTGGAGAGCTGAATCCAACCTTTACTGGAACAGAAATCTTCATAACCTGAGAGAGGGCTTGTATATCTTTCAATTGAGACGCTATGACGGGATCAGCTACTGCTTCTTTCCATACATCAACTGCTCTACAAGCAAAGAAATTTTCAGTTTGATCTGTTTTATGTTTTGTCTGTATTCTATTAAGAGATTCGTGCAATTGCTCCATAGCCCTTTCATAAGCGGCTTTAATATCATAACTAATTACAAATCTATCACCTCTATTGTCAATCTGAGGTTGGACATATTTTGATGCAACAGTTGTCATAGCATTCCCAAGATCTGCAGGCACTGCAGGATCTCTAGCAAACTTAACTGGAACAGATGCGACTGACATAACTTCCTCCTTTAAGTGAGTTACGATAAAAAAATCATTTTTATCTTCGGTCACTTAAAACTCAAAGAAAATTAAGATTTTGTAAATTTTTATCGGATTTTCAGTGAGCAAAAAAAACACCTAGGGTTTCCCCTAGGTGTTTTTTTTACTACAAATCTACTTACGTAATGATTATACGAATGTACCAGGAACTTGCTTTTGAACGCCTTCTGCGTTGTATCTAGCAAGAGTTGGGAATGCAAGAAGTCTTCTGATTCCTTTCTGTACTGTTTCACTCTTAGGCTCTGTATCAATCGCGATACCACCGAAATCATAGTCTAAACCGAAATCTTGTGCTCCATTCGCTTCCCAAACAGCATGTGCTAATAGTGTTCTGAAAGGGGCAAGATCTTGTGTTGCTTGTTCTTTAGAATACTCTTCGTCACTTTTGTTTAAGTTCTGAAGAATAAGCTCTAACTTTGTTGTAGCTGCATTAAAGGGATTAAGTGCAGATGTTATGATTGCAGGTGTTGGTGTAAAGAAAGAAACTATAGCTGCAAAGATACGTGTGAAGATGTTCTTAGTTTTTAGAACTTCATCGCACTGTGCATTAAGTTTTCCAACTTGTTCTACGATAGAAAGTCCAGCAACTCTTCCTTCTAGTGTAAGATCTGCTTTGTCATTTCCAGCAAGAATTCCTGCTTCTAAAAGCTCTGATGTAGCTTTTGTGAATGTAGAAAGTGAACTTTCTTCGCCACCGATTGTAATTCTTCTTCCGCCCCAGAATGAAACGTCTACTGTAGCAGATTGTAAGCGTGTATTGATGTCGATTAATGTTTGAGAATTGTCTATTCTCAATTGATCACTTGTTACAACTGTTGCCATAATTATCTCCATATGGTTAAAACATTTAAAAAATCGAGATTAATATAACAAAAACCAGAAATTTTAAGTAATTAAAACACAAAATAAAGCAAAAAAAAACAAGTTAAAATTAATTTAAACAATAAAATAATTAAAAAACTAAATTTAAAATGCTTGTTTTTATCTGCATTTTAAATTAAACAATCAATTAAAAAATTTTAAATTGAAGCAAAAAAAAAGCCCAGAGGAATTACCCTCTAGGCTTTTTGGATTCAAAAAGAATCTACTTGCACTTAGTCAAAAGCAAACATGAGTTCTTCTTCCCCTTCTCTGTCTAAGGACTTAGCAACGCGATCGTTGAACTTATCAAATCCTGTACCACCTGGGATCATATGACCCATGATGAGGTTCGACTTAAAGTCGAGAAGATGGTCTGTCTTACCTTCGCATGCTGCGTCAGTAAGAACTCTTGTTGTCTCTTGGAACGACGCTGCTGATACAAACGATTCAGTTCCAAGGGATGCTTTTGTGATACCGAGAAGAACCGGTGCCGCTTGAGCAGGTCTGCCACCTTCATCGATGACTTTTCTGTTCATATTGTGGAAACGTTTCTTATCGATGTCTTCACCATACAGAAGTGTTGTATCACCTGGGTCTGTGACTCTCACTTTCTGAAGCATCTGACGTACGATAATCTCGATGTGCTTGTCATTGATATCAACCCCTTGGAGGCGATAAACTTCTTGCACCTGGTTAACGAGATATTTCTGAAGCTCTCTTACGCCGCAGATATCAAGAATCTCTTGAGGAACCACAAGTCCATCTGTTAACGGCTGACCTTTCACGACATTATCGCCACGCTGGATGATAAGGTGTTTTGTCAGAGGAATCAGATGCTCTTCTTCCATACCAGAGTCGTCATCGCGAACGATAACGATACGCTTGTTCTTCTGTACGCCGCGGAAGTCAACAACCCCGTCGATTTTGGCAATTTCTGCCGCATCTTTAGGACGTCTAGCTTCAACGAGCTCAGCAACACGGGGTAGACCCCCAGTGATGTCTTTCGTCTTAATAGCTCCTCTTGGAAGACGTGCAAGCAGCATACCTGCAGTCACCTGCTGTCCTTCATGAACAGAGATAAACGCACCTGATGGGATCGCATAAGTACCGATAAGTTCTTTGTATTCCTTATCTGCGTAGATAACGATCTGCGGGTGAAGTTCTCCACGGTGTTGTTTAACAACGAGCTCGGCCTGGCCAGTCTGCTTGTTAACATCACGCTGTGTAGAAATACCTTCCACAAGGTCTTCGTATTTGACATAACCCGGTCTTTCGCAAATGATCGGGATGTTGTGCTGCTCCCAGTGTCCTATCTTCGTTTTTTTCTTTACAGCCACACCGTCTTTAAGCAGGATACGTGTTCCTAGCTCAATATTGTATGTCTGTAGAGGTTCTAGAGACTTAGAAGACAGTAGCTTTTTGTACTCTTCAAGTGTTCTTCCTTCATCTCTTACGACATGGAGGGAGCCATTCTTGTTAAGTGCAAGCCAGATGCCTTCGTCGTTCTGTACTGTACGAAGATCTTGGTAAACCAAGACACCATCATGTTCAGATACAAGCTCTGGGCTCACACTTGCAGACGCAATACCACCTAAGTGGAAGGTACGCATTGTAAGCTGAGTTCCAGGTTCACCGATCGACTGCGCAGCGATGATACCGACCGCTTCACCAAGACCTACAAGGCCTCCGTTAGCAAGGTTAATACCGTAACACTTCGCACAGATTCCACGCTTAGATTCACATGTAAGCGGAGAACGTAGTTTCACAGTTTCAATACCAGCATCATCGATCGCTTCAGCTTGAAGTACTGTAAGTACATCACCAGGACGAGCGAGGATTTTCTTGATATCACCAGGCTGAACAACAACATCGCATACAGCTCTACCAAACAGACGGTCTTTTAGAGGAAGTAGCTCCTCTTGACCTTGTTTAATCGCTGCAATTTCAATACCATTAAGCGTGCCACAATCATCTTCGGTAACAATCAGATCTTGTGCAACGTCAACGAGACGTCTTGTCAAGTATCCAGAGTCAGCAGTTTTAAGGGCGGTATCGGCAAGACCTTTACGCGCACCGTGTGAAGAAATAAAGTACTCAAGAACGCTTAATCCTTCACGGAAGTTAGCAGTAATTGGAGACTCGATAATCTCGCCTGATGGTTTCGCCATCAAACCACGAAGTGCTCCAAGCTGTTTAACCTGTGTTTTGTTACCACGAGCACCTGAGTCCATCATAAGAAAGAGCGGGTTAGGCTCATGATTCTTCACCTCGTTGATGAGCTTGAATAGCTCTTCAGAGAGGACATCGGAAACTTCCGTCCAGATGCTGATGATCTTAGAATGTCTTTCACCGTCGGTAATGATACCGTTCTCGTACTGTTTCTTAACAACTTCGATACGTACTAGTGCAGCATCGATAACCTGTTGTTTGTTGCTTGGAACGCGAACGTCACAAACACCCATAGAAAGAGCCGCTTTTGTTGCTTCAGCGAAACCGAGGTTCTTTAGGTTGTCTAAGAAACGAACAGTCGCTTCAAGGCCCACTTTTTTATAAGTTTGAAGTACGAGCTCACTCATCTTCTTCTTACGAAGAGAGTAGTTTTGGAAACCAAGTTCTTTTGGAACAATCGTATTTAAAAGAACCCTTCCAGGTGTCGTTTCAATGATACCATCTTCCAATTTCACCTTGATCTTCTCATGTAGTCTGATACCGCGACCTAAGAAGTCTTTTCTTCCATTGGTTTCTTCATCCTCGTGCCAGTTCCAGCTTCCCCCTGCATTTAATGCAAGAAGAACTTCGTCCTTGTCCCTGAACGTCTTTGTTTTTTGTCCATGGTCTTCAGGAATATAAATTGGATCGAGCATCAAATAGTACAGACCCAAGATCATATCCTGAGAAGGTACAGCAGCAGGTTTTCCTGAAGATGGGAGGAATATGTTATCCGGCGCCATCATCAGAAGCTTCGCTTCAATTTGAGCTTCGATAGAAAGAGGAATATGCACAGCCATTTGGTCACCATCGAAGTCGGCGTTAAACGCTGTACAAACGAGTGGGTGAATACGGATCGCTTTACCTTCGATAAGGACTGGTTCGAACGCCTGGATACCTAAACGGTGCAATGTAGGAGCACGGTTAAGGAGGACAGGGTGACCTTTAATGATCTCTTCGAGAACGTCCCATACTTCTGATGCTTGTCTTTGGATAAGCTTCTTAGCAGAGCGGATCGTATATACGTGACCTAGGTCTTTAAGCCTCTTAACAATGAACGGCTCGAAAAGTTCAAGCGCCATTTGTTTTGGGAGACCACACTGGTTAAATTTAAGTTCCGGACCAACGATAATAACCGAACGACCCGAGTAGTCCACACGTTTACCGAGTAGGTTCTGACGGAATCTACCCTGCTTACCTTTGAGCATCTCAGAAAGAGCTTTCAGAGGACGGTTACCAGCACCCATGACAGGATGACCATGACGGCCGTTGTCAAAGAGAGCGTCGACTGCCTCTTGGAGCATTCTTTTTTCGTTACGTACGATCACATCAGGCGTTTTGAGCTTAAGGATCGACTTCAGACGGTTGTTACGGTTGATAACTCTTCTGTACAGATCGTTTAAGTCTGATGTAGCAAAACGGCCACCATCAAGAGGTACGAGCGGACGAAGATCAGGGGGTATTACAGGAATACATCCCATTACCATCCAGTCTGGTCTGTTTGGAGAAGAACTAAAGCCTTCTACAATCTTAAGACGTTTAGCGAGCTTCATTCTAGCTTGCATAGACTTTGTTTTTCTGAGCTTGTCTTTAAGATCTGTGACCATGAACTCTAGATCTTCTTTTTCAAGAAGATCACGAACTGCTTCGCCACCCATTCTTGCTACAAAGGCGTCAGAACCCCACTTCTCTTGTGCTTCACGATACTCTGTATCATTTAATAGCTGCTTTCTTTCAAGAGTCGTGCGACCTGGATCTGTTACAACGTAATCTTCGTAATAGATCACACGCTCGAGATCGTTCGTAGACATACCTAAGATGTTTCCAATTCTGGAAGGCATCGTCTTGAAGAACCAGATATGAACGACTGGAACAGCTAGCTCAATATGAGCCATTCTTTCGCGACGTACTTTGGAAAGTGTTACTTCAACTCCACAGCGATCACAAACGATCCCTTTGTGCTTGATTTTCTTATACTTTCCACACGCACACTCCCAATCCCTAGTAGGACCAAAGATCTTTTCGCAGAAAAGACCGCCCTTTTCAGGTTTGAAGGTACGATAGTTAATCGTTTCCGGCTTTTTGATTTCACCACGTGACCAATCATTACGAATGACATCTTCAGATGCAATTTTAATGGTCAACTTATCAAAATGGGAATCATGGAACTCTTCTTGTGTCATGAATGTCTCCCCTTAAACTTCTTGAGCGCGTTCAGCGCGGATATCTAAGCACAGGCCTTGCATCTCTTTCACGAGAACGTTGAAAGACTCCGGCGTGCCAGCATTCAGTATATTTTCACCCTTCACGATTGACTCGTAAATACGTGTACGACCTGCCACGTCATCCGACTTGACAGTAAGCATCTCTTGGAGAAGATGTGCTGCGCCATAAGCTTCGAGCGCCCACACTTCCATCTCTCCGAAACGTTGTCCCCCCATCTGCGCTTTACCGCCAAGAGGCTGCTGCGTGACGAGAGAGTAAGGACCGATCGAACGAGCGTGGATCTTATCCGCAACAAGGTGACTGAGTTTCAGCATGTAGATATATCCTACAACAACGCGGCTGTCGAAACGCTCGCCAGTACGTCCGTCATAGAGATACATCTTACCATCAGCAGGTAGACCAAGCTCTTTCATCATGTCCCAGATACGAGACTCAGGGAATCCTTCAAAGACAGGGCTCTTTACATAGATGCCTACTTTCCTTGCAGCAAATCCAAGATGTGTCTCAAGTAGCTGTCCCATGTTCATACGAGATGGTACACCAAGAGGGTTGAGGATGATCTCGATTGTCTGTCCGTCTTTGAGATAAGGCATGTCTGCTTCTGGCACGATCTTAGAGACAACGCCCTTGTTACCGTGGCGACCCGCCATTTTATCCCCAACTTGTAGCTTTCTTTTGGAAGCTACATAGACTTTAACCTGACGTATAACACCAGGATCGAGTTCGGAATCCCCTTTACGCATAAACTCAATTTCAGTTTTGTGCTGAGTTTGCAGTGTCTGCAGTGCAACATCAAACTCTCTTAAGATTCCCTTAAGTGTAGAATAGATATCGTGCTCAGACATGATAAGGTCTTCGACGTTTTCATTTTCGAGAGATTCGATCATTTCCTGAGAAATCACTTCACCTTCGCGGATGATTACATCACCTGTTTTTCTGTGCATGATCGGTCCTGGAGCCTGCTCATTCATTAGAAGAGCACCGAGCTTTTCATGGAACTCGATCACAAGTTCAGCTTCTTTGGTTTTATAGTCAGAATGGATGTCTTTAATACGTGTAGCTTCTTCCACGAGCTCGTCATCTGTCTTAGAGAGACGGTCTCTACGGCTGAATACTTTCACGTCCATGACAATACCTTCAGTTCCTGGAGGAACAGTCAAGGAAGCATCTTTTACATCTGCTGCTTTTTCACCGAAGATCGCTCTTAAGAGTCTCTCTTCAGGTGCAAGTTCAGTTTCTGACTTAGGTGTAATTTTACCAACAAGGATATCACCTGGCTTTACTTCGGATCCGATACGGATGATACCGTCTTCACCGAGGTTAGCGAGTGCCTCTTCAGACACATTCGGGATATCTTTTGTGATTTCTTCTTTTCCAAGTTTCGTATCACGAGCTGTAAGTTCAAACTCTTCTAAGTAGATAGATGTGTAATAATCTTCTCTTAAGAGTTTTTCAGAGATGATGATCGCATCCTCATAGTTGTAACCACACCATGGCATAAAGGCAGCAAGTGCGTTTTTACCAAGAGCGATTTCCCCTTTGTCTGTCGCAGGTCCATCAGCAATGATGTCACCAGCACGGATTGGGTCACCTGTTTCGCAAAGCGGCGTTTGGTTAATGCAAGTACCGCCGTTAGAGCGCATGAACTTTTTCAGTACATACGTCTTTTTGTGAGAAAGGTTCGCTTTAGAAGCTATTACAATTTTGTATCCATCAACAAATTCTACAACACCGTCTTCTTCTGCTACAACCACAGCACCGGAGTCTCTTGCTGATCTCAGCTCAAGGCCTGTACCTACGATTGGGGCATCTGTTCTAAGAAGAGGAACAGCTTGTCTTTGCATGTTCGATCCCATAAGAGCTCGGTTAGCGTCATCGTGCTCAAGGAACGGAATAAGTCCCGTTACAATAGAAACGAGCTGCTTGGACGATACGTCCATGTGAGTTACTTTTTCAGTTTCGATCTTTAAAGATTCACCGCGATAACGTGCCCAACAAAGTGGCTCTTGGAACATATTATGCTCATCGAGTACCGCAGAAGCCTGCGCAATAACGCAATGTTCTTCCTGGTCTGCAGTCATGTATTCGATCTCATCAGTAACAACGCCATCTCGTACCATACGATAAGGTGTTTCGATGAATCCGAATTCGTTGATCTTAGCAAATGACGAAAGAGAAGTAATCAGACCGATGTTCGGACCTTCAGGTGTCTCAATCGGACAGATTCTACCATAGTGGCTAGGGTGAACGTCACGGACTTCAAAGCCTGCTCTTTCTCTGTTAAGACCACCTGGCCCAAGAGAAGAAAGACGTCTTTTGTGAGTAAGTTCTGCCACTGGATTCGTCTGATCCATGAATTGAGAGAGCTGAGATCTTCCGAAGAAGTCTTTTAAAACACCAGCAAGACCTTTCGCAGAAACAATCTTACCAGGAGTAAGCGTATCTGAAGAGAAGTCAAACAGGTTCATTCTCTCTTTAATAATTTTTTCCATACGTGCAAGACCGATTCTGCACTGGTTTTGGATGAGCTCGCCCACTGAGCGAACACGTCTGTTACCAAGGTGATCGATATCGTCTACTACAGCTGTTTCTTCCCCTTTCTTAAGACGTATAAGGTACTTAATAGCACCGATTACGTCTTCTTTTTGGAGAGTTACATTTTGGAGTTCTTCGTCTGATATAGTTTTACCAAACTTAGAATTTAGCTTATAACGGCCTACTTTTCCAAGGTTGTAGCGCTTCGGATCGAAGAAAAGACGCATAATTGCAGAACGGGCATTAGATAATGTCGCAGGCTCACCTGGACGGATCTTACGATAGAAGTCTTTCAGAGCTGACTCATAGGAGTCAGTTGGATCTTTCGCAAGCATTTTAATAATTGGGCTTGTTTCATCAGCATCTTCAGCAATCCTAACGACTTGAACTCCAGCATCAAGCATGCGCTTAAGCATAGCAGTCGTAAGTTTTTCTGAAGCTTTACCAAATACCACTCCACTTCCTTCTTCAATCACATCTTCTGCGAGGATCTTTCCTACAAGCTTCGTAAAGTCTTTGTCAGATTTAATCTTCACTTTGATTGTACTGAAGAATTCTTCGATGATATCGGCATCGCTTGAATAACCAAGTGTACGGATAAATGAAGTTGCTAGAATCTTGCGGCGTCGTTTTTTTCTGTCGATATAGATGTATATTAGGTCGCTTGCATCAAACGCACCTTCAAGCCAGCTACCTCTGTAAGGTATAATACGGAAAGAATAAATCATCATTCCTTTAGAATGGCGATCTTGCTCAAAAGAGATACCAGGAGATCTATGAAGCTGAGAAACGATAACCCTTTCAGCACCATTGATGACGAAAGTTCCTTTCTCAGTCATTACAGGGAGAGTTCCCATGTAAACTTCTTCTTCTTTGATTCCTGTCTCATCAGTTAATCTAAATTTAACTTTGAGGATAACGTTATAGGTAATTCCTCTGCGGATGCACTCTTCAGGACTATATTTGGGAACTCCCAAGCTATAGGATATAAACTCTATAATGGTTTTTTCGTCGTAAGACTTAATCGGAAAAATTTCGTTGAAAACTTCTTGCAGACCCACACTCTCTCTTTCATGGGGAAGCTTTTCAGCTTGCAAGAATTGAAGATAGGACTTGATCTGGATTTCAATGAGGTTCGGAAGATCTATGATCTCTTCTTTTTCACGAAAACTCACCCGATGAGGCGGCTTTTTAAGCATCGAAATTGCTCCTAAACTACTAATTTAAAGATAATTCAAATGGCATTCATCTTCTGTATGACCCAAGAATGTTTATTCTTGTATGTCTCGCGGACAAGAAGTGAATTGCTCATTTAATAAACGCTCTGTGGAAAAAAAACTACTCAAAACAAAGAGCAGAAGTCAGCACAATGACTACTTCTGCTCTCGAAACACATCTAAAAAGATCTATTAGAGACCTTTTAGTGTTACTTTACCACCGGCTGCAGCAACTTTTTTAGCAAGTTCGTCTGCTTCTGCTTTAGGAGCTGATTCTTTCAGAACTTTTGGAGCGCCGTCAACCAGATCTTTCGCTTCTTTTAAGCCAAGACCAGTGATTTCACGAACGATTTTGATAACTCCTATTTTCTTGTCAGCTGGTGTCTCTTCGAGTGTTACTTTAAACTCTGTAGACTCAGCTGCAGCAGCTGCGCCAGCGGCTGCAGGAGCTGCCATCATCATAGGTGCAGCAGCGGCTGCTTTTACGCCCCACTTGTCTTCAAGAGCTGTTTTCAGCTTGGACATGTCGAGAACGCTAAGTTTGCTTAATGTTTCTACTAATTGCTCAATTGTGTGTTCTTGAGTGCTCACGATAAAACCTCTTTAATTACATCTGTTAAAAAATTTATGAGTTAGTCTCTGCTTCTGTGCCTTGCGTCTTGTTATCTAAACAATATACGACGCTGCAAAGAATTGCTTCGACAACGGCTAATGTTTGGCTCATTGGTGCTTCGAAGAGTCCAAGGAGCTGTGCTCTCATTTCATCTTGACCTGGGAGCTGGGAAATAAGCTCAACGTCTTTTGCAGAACAAAGCTTACCTTCAAATCTCCCGCCCAGAACTTCCATCATGCCATCGTTCTCTTTACGGAACTGATAGACAACTTTAGTAGTCTGAACTGGATCTTGTTCAGCAAAGATCACACCGATGTGACCTTGGAGATTGTTACGGTCAATAGTAATTCCCGCGCTCTCCGCAGCCTTGATGAGCATACGCTTTTTAACGACTTCAAATGTACCGCCACTTTTTGCTACATTCATTCTAAAATCCGCAGCTTTATTTGGATTTAGTTTGCCATAGCTTGTAAGGACGATCGCTTTTGAAGCGTCAATTTTTTCTCTGATTTCATTCAGTAGCAATGTCTTTTCTTGTCTCATCTGTTAAACTCCCTGAATCTCTGATACGGTGTGAAGATCGATTTTCAGTCCAGGACCCATTGTCGAAGAAATGGATATAGACTTAACAAATTGACCCTTTGCCGTGGCAGGACGAGACTTGCCCACTGCACTAAGGAATGTTTTGATGTTCTCAAGCAACATCTCTTTTTGGAAAGATAGCTTTCCAACCATGTTGTTGATAACAGCACTTTTATCAGATTTAAACTCAATCTTACCTGCTTTCACTTCCGCGACCGCTTTAGCGACATCTGCTGTAACAGTGCCTGCTTTAGGGGTAGGCATAAGACCGCGAGGACCTAATACCTTTCCGAGTTTTCCGACTTCTCTCATCATATCTGGTGTAGATATAACGCCATTGAAGTCCATCCAACCGTTTTTGATTTTCTCGAGAAGTTCTTCATTTCCGGCAAAATCAGCGCCAGCATCCAATGCTTCTTTGATTTTCTCTCCTCGTGCGAACACAACGAGAACCATTTTCTTCCCTGTACCGTTCGGTAGTGATACAGTTCCGCGCACCTGCTGATCTGACTTTGACGAATCTACGCCTGTTTTCAGCGCAATTTCCACCGACTGATCAAACTTGACCGGTGGACATTTTTTTAACACTTCGATAGCTTCTGCAATTGTGTAGCTCTTATCAGCGTCCACAAGCTTTGCTATCTCCCGAAATCTTTTGCTATGATGCGTCATATTTTTTTCTAGCCTTCGATTATATCCACTCCCATGGAGCGGGCAGTTCCCATGACGAGCTGCATTGCAGCCTCTTCGCTATTCACACGCATGTCACTAGATTTAGATTTTACAATCTTTTTTACTTGTGTCTTTGTGAGTCTACCGACTTTGTCTCTGTTAGGAACTTTGGATCCCGACTCTAATCCAAGCTCTTTTAAAATTAAGCGTGAAGTAGGAGGTTGTTTTGTAACAAACGTAAAGGTTTTATCCGCAAAAACCGAGATAACAACAGGAAGAATATCCCCTGCTTTGTCTTGAGTTTTAGCATTAAACTCTTTACAAAAAGCCATGATGTTAACACCAGCTCCACCAAGGGCAGGACCGATAGGAGGTGCTGGGTTGGCTTTCCCTGCAGGTATCTGCAGTTTGATGATTTTAACGAGTTTTTTTGCCATTTTTTTTCCTTAAAATACAATCAAAAAATCTTTATGAAACTTCAGTTTCAGCAGGAGCTTGTTCTACCTGCCAGAACTCAAGGTCATCAACACGGGTTTCTCTTCCGAAAATCGATACCATCACACTGAGTCTTCCCTTGTCGTGGAATACTTCAGTGACAGTGCCGATAAAGTTAACGAATACGCCGTCATTAATCTTGACCTTATCGCCAATAGTAATATTGTGCTTTTGAACGACACCTTTCTTCTTCTCTTCGAGGTCATTTAAAATCGCATCGACCTCACTCTGTAATAGAGGACTAGGTTTTTCACCACCTAAAAACTCCAGTACGCCATTTGTGTCTTTAACGTACATCCAAGAGTCATCAGTCAGCGTCATTTTGACCATGATGTAACCTGGCCACATTTTCTTTTCGCTGATCTTCTGCTGTCCTTTCTTTACTTCGGCTACATTTTCTGTAGGCACGAGTATTTCTTCAACAAGTTCGGCCATACCCTTAGATTCGCGATGATCTTCGAGGGCCTTTTTGACCTTTTTCTCTTGTCCTGAGATGACTTGAATCACATACCAATTATGCATGGGTCCTCTTATCTATTAGCCAAAAATAAAATGTACTGTAGCTTTGATCATCTCTAAGAGACCTTTAACTCCCAGATCTACAACATAAATACTAAAACCAAACACAAACATGGAAAGGATCACCATTTTAGCGGAGAACCTAAGTTCCTCTTTTGCAGTCCAGCTTACCTTCTTTAGTTCTTCCTTCATCTCATGGATGAAGACGAAAAGAGATTTCCTTTTAGCATTAGAAGACGATTTTGATGCTTCACCGCTTGAAGGGGTCTCGCTTAGTTTCACGTCCATAATGCTCATAATTTTATCAAGCTTTGTAGTTTACGTTTTTATTCACATCGAGTGCGGAGGGATTCGAACCCCCGACCGGCGACTTTGGAGATCGCTGCTCTACCAGCTGAGCTACACACCCACAAAAATGGCTTTTCAGCCCTTTACAAATATAGGCAGGCTCTAAATTTAAGAACCTGCCTTGCATAACGATTAGCTAGTAAACGTTACTGAAGAATCTTAGATACAGTACCTGCACCAATAGTTCTTCCGCCTTCACGGATAGCAAATCTCATTCCCTCTTCCATAGCGATTGGGCTGATAAGTTCTGCTGTGAACTCTACGTTATCACCAGGCATAACCATCTCTGTACCTTCTGGGAGAGTAACAGATCCAGTTACGTCAGTTGTACGGAAGTAGAACTGAGGTCTGTAGCCTGTGAAGAATGGCTTGTGACGGCCCCCTTCTTCTTTAGTAAGAACGTACACTGTTCCTTTGAACTTTGTGTGCGGCTTGCTTGTGTTAGGAGCTGCAAGAATCATTCCACGTTCGATGTCGTTCTTTTCAACACCACGGAGAAGGATACCAACGTTCTCACCAGCACGAGCTTCGTCTAGGATTTTATTGAACATCTCAAGGCCTGTAGCTACAGTTTCGCGTGTATCACGGATACCAACGAGTTGTAGTTTATCGTTAACCTTTACAATACCTCTTTCAACACGACCAGTAGCTACTGTACCACGACCGGAGATGGAGAATACGTCCTCAATAGGCATAAGGAAAGGCTTGTCAACTTCACGAGCAGGTGTAGGGATCTTTTCGTCTACAGTCTTCATAAGTTGGTTGATGCTTTCTACGTATTGAGCTTCACCTTCGAGAGCTTTAAGCGCTGAGCCTCTGATGATCGGTACATCTTTGTAACCTTTCGCTTCGAGGAGCTCATGGAGTTCCATCTCAACTAGGTCAACGAGCTCTTCGTCACCCTGACCGATCATATCCATTTTGTTAAGGAATACGACGATCGCAGGAACGCCCACCTGACGAGCAAGCAGGATGTGTTCTTTTGTTTGTGGCATCGCACCGTCTGTCGCAGCAACAACGAGTATTGCTCCGTCCATCTGAGCAGCACCAGTGATCATGTTCTTTACATAGTCGGCGTGACCAGGGCAGTCTACGTGAGCGTAGTGACGTGAGTCTGTCTCATATTCAACGTGCGTTGAGTTAATAGTAATACCACGAGCTTTTTCTTCTGGCGTGTTATCGATAGAAGCGTAGTCTCTGAATTTCGCTCCACCTTTTTGCGCTAGTACTTTCGTGATCGCTGCTGTTAAAGAGGTTTTGCCGTGGTCAACGTGGCCGATTGTGCCGATATTAACGTGCGGCTTGTTCCTTTGGAAAGTTTCTTTTGCCATTATTTCATCCTCCGGTTGGCTCCAGTATAAATGAGTTAGTTTGAATGTATTTTTGCTGACTTGATTTTTTGCCCAAAATAGGAATCGAACCTACGACCACTTGCTTACCATGCAAGTGCTCTACCACTGAGCTATCTGGGCGTTCTCAAAGTAACGTAAACACCTAGTTTTAAGTCGAAAGCTTATAAGCTTATTCTGCAGAGCAAATTTAAATCAATACCAATCGTTTTACAGTACATTTTTTTTGAGTCGCAAATCCACCGTTCAGTCTTATCGCTGACGGTAAATGATCCTAGCTTTAGAAAGGTCATAGGGAGACATTTCTACAGTCACCACGTCCCCTACGAGGACGCGAATGTTTCTCATACGCATCTTTCCACAGAGGTGAGCATTCACACGCATCCCATTCTGTAGGACCACGCGAAAGTTCATATTGGGAAGCAGCTCTTCGATGGTTCCATCGACTTTAATTGTGTCTTCTTTTGGCATATTTTGTTGTGTTTCTTTACTTAAAACTTGAACAATAAAACAAGATTTCCCCGTTTAATGTCAATGGGTTTCGAAGGTTAGGCTATATATTTTGGATGCGATAAAACTAGATAAAATTTAAATTGCACAATCGATGATGCTACTAGATAAACTACTTGACGTACAGATAAAAGTAATTTAAAATTAAGAAATTCAAAACGCAATAAATTGTAAATATGACAAATCAAGTTTTTTCTATCACTATAGACGCCCTTCAAAAGCAACAAAACGTTGTCGCTTTGTTTGCCGACTGCCCTGATGAACAGGCTAGATACCAGAAAATTATTGAACTCGGAGCAAAACTGCCCCCTTTTCCCAAAGAGCAAAAAATTGCTGAGAATATAGTTAACGGATGTCAAAGCATCGTCTATTTACATTGCAGTCAAAAAGAAGATGGTAAACTTTATTTCGAAGCGGCCTCTGAGGCTCTCATCTCTTCCGGACTTGCCATGCTTGCACTTGCCGCCTATAGCGGCCTTTCTCCTGAAGAAATCTTACAAACACCCGCCAAATTCGTTGAAGAATTAGGTCTTGGCAAAAGTCTCACTCCTGGAAGATCTAATGGCTTGCTAAGCATGCTAACCCTCATTAAACAAAAATCTTTATCATATTGCTTAAAGAACAAAAACAATTAGTAATTAAATTAATTTTCCGATTCTTTTTTTATTACAATTAACGTTATACTGTAGCCAATTTTAAACCCCATATTAGGAGTTTAGTTACTATGGCAGCCGTACCAAACACCTCTATTGCAGTTCCAGTCAGATCACCAAGTGAAACTTTCGAAGAACAGCCAGCTAGCAAGGTCAACTACCTTAATCGCTGCGTTGAAGTTATTACGGAAAAAACAGAATTTCAGTACAAAATGCTGGGCCATCTTCATTTAACCCTCGGAGTTGCAACAGGCGTACTATTTATAGCTGCTGTAATTACAGGGATCGTATTAACCGCTATATTTGCTCCCCCATCTATCCCCTTTGTAGCACTTGGAGCGTTTTGCCTTACCTTCCCTATTCAAAACTTTATTGCAACTCGCCTTTCTGTAAGCAAACAATGTTATAAAAATTCGGAAATGGTAGCTGAGCTTAGACAAATTCTCGACAAACTTCCCTCAACACAGCAATCTATGGCAATAGCTCTACATAAACTAAATATTTCTGTGCATGACATAGGTAGCGATGCTGTAAAAAAAGATCTAGTACAACTCAGACCCATTCTTGCCCACTATAACTACTGGCATAACCTAGCTACTGAGTGTGCTGTGCAAGCAGATGCTAAAAGAGCTGCAGAAAAAAAACATATAGCAGAATACCCCGAGGAATCAGAAGAAATCGCGCAACTTAGAATGAATGTTCTAGCTCATGCAGAAACAGCCCTTGTTGCAAAAACAAGAGCCGCTTTTTATCTCGGACTACTCAGAAACCCTGAATTCTCTCGAGAAGAAACCGATCTCAGAGCTTTCGGTAGCACAATTGAGGGGGAAAACCTTGCTGACGATTACACCCTCTTAGGGAAAAGAGCGCTTGCAACCCAATTTGGAGATACCAAAGAAGACCTATTCTTAGTCATCTCTAATCCAGGTTCCTCTGAGCTTTTAACTAGAGCTCAAGTTAAAGAAATGACTGAAGATCAGCTTAGACAAAGACTCTTCGTGTAAAATCTACCATACACTGCCTAAAAGGCTTTTAGGCAGTGTATCTTATCAAAGTAAAGTTACTATTTTCTCTTGAATACCACCCGTAA
>Ga0247841_10003597_pt1 | contig 28240 bp, 25 predicted proteins | sample LaCruzMarch2015__2_FD_192410 | JGI IMG/M metagenome (GOLD analysis project Ga0247841, IMG submission 192410) | Freshwater microbial communities from meromictic Lake La Cruz, Castile-La Mancha, Spain - LaCruzMarch2015_18m | ecosystem: Environmental > Aquatic > Freshwater > Lake | place: Spain... | reverse complement strand
TCGACGTCACATCGAGGCGGGCGATCATCATCGCCAGCTCTTCAAGTCTCTCATGAGGCGAGGAGAGGCATAAGCGGCCCTGTGCGACATCTTCGAAGAGCGGCGTTCCCGGCCGGGGAACCAGGGGTCGGGAGCGAATATAGTGGGGATTGATAGCCGAAAGGACGCGGGCCGTATTCTCCGCATGCCGCCGCCGCCGCTCCCGGCCGCCCAGGTCGGGCATCCAGTACTCCGATACCTGAAAACCTGCGGCGACGGCCTTACGGCCCCCTTCGATCTGCTCGGCGCTCGTCACCCCCTTACGGACGAGGGTCAGCAATTCATCATCCCCCGTCTCGAGACCGATATGGAGGCGGTCCAGACCGGCCTCGCGGATCTTCCGGAGTTCCTCCGGCCTTCTTCGGGCCAGTGTTTTCGAGCGGGCGTAGGTGGTTACCCGGGTCAGGGAGGGCAGGGTTTCCCGGAGGTGTTTCAGCGCCGCCGCGAGCTCGGGAGGCCGCATGATCATGCTGTCGGCATCCTGCAGGAAGGCGGTTCTCCCGCCGGAAGAGAGCCAGTTGAAAACCGTGATGAAGCCGGCATTCTCGATGAGATCGCGGCCCCCCGCGAGCAGGGCGGTCCCGACATCGCGGATGATCTTTCCGCCCATCCCGAGCTTCCATGAAACCGCCGTGATTTCATCCCGGATCGCCGCAACCCGGTCGATATCGGCCTTGATCTCCTCCACCGGTCGATAGACGAAGCGCTCTCCCTTGTACATCTCGCAAAATGTGCATCGGTTCCACGGACAATTTTCGGTCACCCTCAGGAGCAGGGAGGCGCTGCCCCCCTCGCTCGGCGGCCGGTACGCCCCTACCTTGAAGGAGAGCGCCCGCAGCCTCTCGACATGTTCCCGAAGATCCTTGCGGTCCGCCATCATCGCCATACCCCTCTGGATTTACCCGTTTCATTCGTACAATGGACGCCGCCGGGCCGCAAGTGAAAGACCGCCCCCGTCAACAGGATCTCGGTTATAGCGACCGGCGATGCCGGAAGCCATAGAAGAAGGCGATACGCTCCCGAACTGACTCCTCATATCCTTCCATTGGGGTCACACTGATCACAGGCATGGTTCTTCCCCTCCCCCTGTTGGACGTGGATTATTTTATCGAATGGTCTGCCAGCGCCTACTGAACAGTCACAACCGGACAGGGGGCGTGGAGGATCACGTACTGCGCGTTCGAACCGAAGATCAGTTTTCCGACGCGCGACTTTTTTGCAATGCCGACGATGATCTCGTCTACCTCGTTTTCTTCCGCAAAGTCGATGATGTCTTCGGCGGGCGTTCCACCCCGGATCAGCAAATGGGTCTCGCAGTCCACGCCAGCCGCCTTCAACAGTTTTTTGGCGTTCTTCAGACGCTCTTTGTCCTTCTCGATATCCGGCAACTCTTCATTCGTTCCCGTGCTTCGCGATGTCAGGACGCACACCTTGGCGCCGAACACCTTGGCGTGCCGCACGGCCAGCTCCAACGCCCTGCCTGCCTCCACCGTTTGATCGTAACCCACCAATATCTTCATTTTCCCTCCTCCTTAACTTTCGGTTTTTTTCTTGTCGACGACCAAGATTAACCAGACGATCATTACCCATGCCAGAACGGAGCCGAAATAATTCATCTCCTTGATTATCCCGTATGCCTGTGGCAAACTTCACATTACCTGTTCCAATGGGCATCTCCTTTTCTTATGGTTTGGCTAACCTGGAGATCCCCCTTCTTCCACGCCTGACACAAGATCTGACATGTGACTTTATCACCATCTGGTGATTGACACAACCCCGACAATGGTGTACGAAAACCATAGTCCCCTGCCTGCCGGGCGCGTTCCGGGGACGGCCGCGGCGCAGAAACCGCCGGAGCGGCGAAAAGAATTCCCCGTTCATTGTTGCCGGAAATCATGAAGGGGTCTTTCATGAAAAAGATCGCACCATCCATCCTGTCGGCGGACGGAAGCCGGCTTGGCGACGAGATCGCGGCCGTCGAGGCCGCGGGGGCGGACTGGATCCACATCGACGTCATGGACGGCCACTTCGTCCCCAATATCACCATCGGCCCAGGACTGATCGCATCTCTCCGGAAAACCACGCGCCTCCCCTTCGACGTCCACCTGATGATCGAAAACCCCGAACGGTACATCGACGACTTCGCAAAGGCGGGGGCCGACGGGATCACCGTCCATGTCGAGGCCTCGCTTCATCTCCACAGGACGATCGCGATGATCCGCGAACGGGGCCTCAAGACGGGGGTCTCCCTCAACCCGGCCACGCCCCTCGTCCAGATCGAACCGATCCTGCCCGACATCGACCTGCTGCTCATCATGACCGTGAACCCCGGCTTCGGGGGACAGAAGTTCATCGAAGGCTCCCTCTCCAGGATCAGGCAGGCGAAGGAGATGATCCGCGCCGTGGCCCCGGCGGTCCTCCTGGAGGTGGACGGAGGCGTCACCCTGAAGAATGTCCGCTCCATCTCGGACGCCGGCGCGGACATCCTCGTCGCGGGTTCCGCCATCTTCGGCGGTGGCGACTATACCGCAACGATCGGGGCGATAAAGACGCTCCTGACAGCGCCGACGGTTGCGGTTTGAAAAGGCGTCGGGGCTTTCCCCCGCGAGAGCCTTGAAAAATACCCCCACTTTCTCATTCCCGGGAAATCGGGGACAGATTTCAAATCTGTACCCGAAAAAGGACTGGATTCCGTGTCAAGCACGGAATGACAAAACAGGGTGGAATCAACTTTTTACAAAGCCGTCATAAGGAGGGAAGCATGCTGCAGGACATTCTGTTGACCCTGGAAGAGATCGCCCTGAAGGCGGAGGTCCGTGCGTTCGTTAAAGGGGAGGTCTCGTCGGACCTGATCCGGAAGATGGACCGGGACGAGATCACCTACCCGCGCGAATTTGTCAAGGCCCTGGGGGAGCATAACCTCCTCGGCCTGCGTTTCGACAAGAAGTACGGCGGCCGGGGTCTCCCCTGGAGCGCGGAGATTGCCGCCCTGGAGGAGGTGGGCGTCCTCGGGACCGCCCTCGGCTGCGCCTTCTCGATGCCCTCCATCGTGGGACAAGCCCTCCACTCCTTCGGGACGGAGGGGCAGAAGGAGAAGTTCCTAAAACCACTGCTCAAGGGGGATCTGATCTCCGCGGAGGCCCTGACGGAGCCCCGCGGCGGGTCTGATTTCTTCGGCGCCACGACCCGCGCGGAGTTGAAGGACGGCTGGTTCACGGTGAAGGGGCAGAAGCGCTTCGTCGTCGCCGCCGATGGGGCGGATTTCTTCATCGTTTACTGCAACACGGACCCGGCGGGCAAGCCCCGTGAGCGGATCAGCCTGATCCTCATCGAGAAGGACCGGCCGGGCGTCGAGGTGAAGTACCTCTACAAGCTGCTCGGGACAAGGGGCGGCGGGACGGGGCGGCTGATCTTCCGGGACGTGAAGGTCCCGGCGGAGAACCTCATCGGCGGCCTCAACCAGGGGGCGCTCATCTTCGACACAATGATGGTTCCGGAGCGCCTCACCTCGGCCGGCGGCTCCCTCGGGATGGCCCGCGCCGCCATGGAGGTCGCCGCCCGCTACTCCGACCGGCGGAAGGCCTTCGGCCAGAAGATCCGGAACTTTGAGGGGGTCAGCTTCAAGGTGGCCGACGCTATCACCCAGTTGGACGCCGCCCGGGCGCTGACCCTCGCCGCAGGGAAAAGCGTTGATGCGGATCTGCCTACCGCGCGGCGGCTCGTCAGCGAGGCCAAGAAATTTGCGACGGACACTGCCTGGAACGTTTGCAACCTCGCCATGCAGGTCGTCGGCGGCATCGGCTACACGAACGTCTTCCCGATCGAGAAGATGATCCGCGACACCCGCCTCATCCAGATCTGGACGGGCACGAACGACATCATGAACCTCCTCATCCAGCACGAGTACTACCGCGAGCTCCTCAAGGATCCGAACCCCGGCAGGATGATCGAGGCGGACGCCGAAGAGTCCGCCCAGAACGACGAGAAGGTCTATGAGGACGACGAGATGTGGACCAAGGGGTGGTAGCGGCCGCCGGGGCGCCATACCTCCAGCGGATTGAGGCTCTGCCGATTATTTATTGCTATACGTAACATAATCTGATTTTCTTATTGATGTTAATATGTTAAGTAACGTTTACGTTTTCATATTTATGTTCTTTCGTCAAGGATTATCCGGGTTGCCAACCGTTCGTTGCCTAATCACCTCCATCGCATTAAAGTAATCTCTCTGTACTTTGAGATTTGATATCCGGCAGTAACGCTCTTTGGTGAAGATTGAAGATTACGAGTGGAAAGGGTGCCTATTGACCGTACCTCTTCAACTATTATCCAAGATTATGCCAGAATCCTAACATAAAAACTGGACCGGTTTGGGGGACAGGGCAGGGCCTGACGAAAGTCTTAAAATGGTCCTCCACGCACCCGTAATTAAAATTATTGTTTGGTACCCGTGAAAGTTCCGCTTGCCCCACAACCACTATAAGTTCCGCTGCCGCTACTGCCACTATAAGTTCCGGAGGAATGGCTTTGGCATAAATTGCCGCTGCAGTCCTTGACATTTACCGCACAAGAACTATGGTCTCCTGACCTCGTGCAAGTTCCGGTAGTAGTGTCTCCCCGATTATTAGTCCAGGTTCCGGTACAGAAACAATTTGAGCAATTCAGGATAAAGGTAAAGTACTCTGGACTATTATTACATGCTGTTCCTGATCCTGAACCTGTCCATCTTCCGTCATTACTGCATCCGCTACTACTACCGCTGCTGCCCCCTCCGCCGGCCGCCACAGCTGCACCGCCGACAACCGCCGCTCCGCCAATCGCGATTCCCGTAATGGCAGCCGTGGATAAGCCCGTCGCTGCAGCCGCTGTTCCCACGGTGGCTGCTGCCGCTGCTCCGCCGGATACACCGCCCGCTGCGACAGTTGTTCCGCTACCTGCTGCCGTTGCCGTAGTCGTTCCACCGCCTGCCGCAGCCGCACCGCCCGTGCCGGTGCCTGCACCACCCGCAGCGCCTGCTGCTCCAGTCTCCGTCGTCTTGGCAATAGCAGCAGCCGCCGCTGCTCCAATCGCGGAAATGGTGATGATACCCCCGATAATGACTGCCACCTGACCCGCTTCAAGCACGGCCGTGGATATGACAGCCCCGGTAGCGGAAAACGCAGATAGATTCAGTGAACCTTCCGTACAACTGACCGTCGCCATATTGGAATCGACTTTACCGTCTTGCAAGGCCTCGACAAATTCAAAACCCGTCCCCCTGACGCCGACGCCGACCGAAGGCGAATAGACTTCAAAAACGTTATCACCGCCGATGTATTTCTTCACATCGGCCGTCAATTTTCCGATCGCCAACGAAAAGATTCCTCTGCGCGATTGGTCTTTGAAGAGGAATTCCTTGATTTCCAGCTTTGTATTCTCATACAACGTGATCGTACTGTCATCGGAAAAAGCCATGGTGGCCGAGGAGGTGCGAGCAGTGGCGATTAAATCCTTCATTTCAATCGGCGACTTCGCAACGGGCGTTATCAGCTCCTTCGCCCTCGTCTGCGTGACGTCACCGACGACCGATGTAAATTCACCGACCGCAGCAGCAAAAGTTGAATAGGGAATAGTGAGTTGCAGGACCAGTAAAAAAGATAGAAAACGCCTGATGGGTTTAGACATGAGTGCACCTCCTACAATTTAAATGTCGATTATCCAAATTATTGAGTGCCGCCGACGCGCCGCATTAAACAACGCTCTGAAATAAACCCTATTTGTAGGCGCGATTCATTGAATAATATTTCTGTTTTGTCAATATATTTCCCCACCGAACGGAGTGGCGCGAAAGAGTCTCACACTAACGGCCTCCATCATTGATTACGTTTTGAAATCGTGCATTTTAATCGAAGTTGACGTTTTACTGACTTCAGGAAGGAAGCCGTCCGCTTCAAGAATGAAAGAGAGTCTGTCTGAGATATACGCTGTTTCAAATCGTATTCAATGACCACGTCGGATAACCCCTCTTCTCACTTTGTATTTGAAGTCTTGCCCACTCGGGTTTCGGCCCCAACAATATTCTCGGCATTCATTCCCAACTTCATTTCAAAAACCTTAACTCTTCTGTGGATCACCGGGCTCGATCCTGTTGAGCCAGAATCCAAACTCGAAGGCAAGATCCTCATGGGCATATCTGCCATCATAGCGCCCTGCCCATGAGTGTTTTAGAGGTCTCGAATGCGCCACCCTTATGACCGTCCAATGCCTTGCGTCCGGGACCTTCAGGCAACCCATTCCGCAGCCGGGGTAAGGAGGAACTTCTCCAAAGGAATGCCGTCGCCGCCGACCAGCAGTTTCCGCTTCGGCTTGAAGGCCTTGTCAAAGGCGTCCATGCCGGGAAGCCCCTCCTTGTGGGAGCCGCTCTTGACCTCGATGGCGACCACGGTCTTACCGGACCGGAGAATGAAATCGACCTCTCTTCCGCGCTCCCGCCAGTAGAACAGTTCAACGCCTGTTCCTGCGGCGCTGTTGACCAGATGGGCGCCGACCGCCGATTCCACCAGCCTGCCCCAGAACTCCCGGTCCTTTTGCGCCTCATCGAAGGTCAGCCGCGACTGCGCGCTGATGAGCGCCGTGTTCAATGCCTGAAGCTTCGGGCTCGAGGACCGTTCTCGGACCTGACGGCCAGCGGCGAACTTCGGTAGGCCCGTCAGCATGCCCGCGCCGGCCAGCAGCTCCAGGTAGTGGGCCAGGGTCGTTGTATTGCCGGCGTCCTGCAGCTGCCCGATCATCTTCTGGTAGGAAAGGATCTGGCCCGAGAAGGTGCAGCCGAGTTGGAAGAGGCGCCTGAGCAGCGCGGGTTTGTCGACCCGGGTCAGAAGCAGGATGTCGCGGGAAAGGGTGGTCTCGATGAGGGAATCGATGATGTAGCGCGACCATCGCTGCCGGTCGGCAATCAGGTCTGCCGCACCGGGATAGCCGCCGAAATAGACATAGCGGTCAAGATCCCATCCGAAGGCTTCCTGCATTTCAGCATAGGACCAGTGATTTACGGGAATGATCTCAAACCGGCCGGCAAGGCTTTCCATCAGTCCCCGCTGAATCAGGAGGGGCGCCGAGCCCAGGAGAAGGACCTTGAGGGAGAGCTTGTTTCGGGTATCGCCGTCCCACAGCCGCTTGACCACTTCGGACCAGCCGGTCACCTTCTGGACTTCATCCAGAACGAGGAGCGCCCCGCCCTTGCCCTTCGTCTCCGCATCCAGGAGCCTGCCCGTTTCCCATTGTTGCTCGATCCAGGTCCGGCTCTGGAGGGTGGGCTCGTCGGCGGAGGCATAGTGGACCGCGACGGGGGTGTCGTCCGCAAGTTGGTGCACGAGCGTGGTCTTCCCCGTTTGCCTCGGCCCGGCGAGGACCTGGATGAACCGGCGTGGTTCCTGGATCCTTTTGGCCAGCGTTTCATACATGGGGCGGTGATACATCCCTTTGAATCTCCTCAGCGAACGGCGCGGATGATGTGTTGTTTACAATTTACTCAATATTGTGAGCGATTTTACTCACAGCATTGTTGGATGTCAAGTGCGATTTCCCGTTGGGTCTTTCTCAAAATGATCCGTTTTGCCTGTTCCGGACCGCAATGACGAATCAGATCGGATTGCAGAACGACAGAAGAACTAACGACATACTTTTATTCATGGAACCACCACGAACCCAGCCTAAACGGAATCCCCCTTGATTCGCTTCACGAAATCTGCTTTTCCAGGCGCTCCCGGACCTGCTTCGCTTCGGCCACGATCCGCTCGACGACTTCCTTCACCGTCGGCTCGTCACGGAGGAGCCCCATCACCTGCCCCACGGGAAGGATTCCCTTCTCCAGATCGCCGTTCTCAGTCGCGAGGCGGAAGGCCTTGAAGCCGTTTGCCATGAAGGCGAGCTGCCGGGCGTTCTTCCAGCCGGAGGCCACCACACCGACGAAGAGCTTCAGGTAGGGGACGTGGAGCTGGGCGGCGATCTCCCGGGAATTGAAGAAGGCCGCGATGAGGTCAAGCCCGCGCCGCTCAGCCTTCTCCGCCGTTTCGGTTTTCAGGACCCGGCAGGGGATCCCGTCGATCCGGGGCGAAGCGAGGGTGTCCGTCACCGCCTTTTCGATGGAGAGCCGCTTGAAGTTTGCGTGGAGCGGGCTCTCCTTTGTGGTCATGAAGCGCGTCCCCATCGCGATCCCCTCCGCCCCCAGGGCCAGCGCCGCCGCCAGCCCCCGGCCGTCCGCGAAACCTCCCGCCGCAATGACGGGGATCTTCACGGCGTCCACCAGGCTCGGGACGAGGACGAGCGAGGTCACCGCCTCGCCGTGGGCCGCCGCCTCGTGGCCGGTCGCGATCACCCCGTCCGCTCCGTACTCCTCGGCCCGTTTCGCGTGGCGGGCGTTGACCACGGTCGCGATCACCTTGCCGCCGTACTTACGGGCCCCCTTTACGATCCAGTCGCCCTTTCCCAGCGCGAAGTTGATGACCGGGACCTTCTCCGCGAGCATGGCCTTCGCGTTTTCCGCGGCGCCCGGGATGAGGAGCGTGGCGTTGCAGCCGAAGGGTTTGTCGGTCAGGCTGCGGATCTCCCGGATCGCCTGCCGCGTCTGTTCCGCGTCGAGGGGACCCGTGGCGAGAATGCCCAGCCCCCCCGCATTGGAGACGGCCGCCACCATCTTTGGAACGCTGATCCAGCTCATACCGGAAAGAAGGATGGGATAGGAAATGCCGAACAACTCGGTGATTCGTGTCTTCACAAAAGATCTCCTTTCATATTCATCAAACTTGTATGGCTCAAAGCGCAGAGGGAACCGGATTCCGGAAGCGCGCATTGGAGATTTTTCGGGCCCCCTGCCTCCGCAGCGTAGCGAGGAGATGCAGGGTCGAAAAAATGTCCAGCGCGCGGAGGAATCCGATTCCCGGCGTTAACCGGCCATTTTGGCTACCTTGCCTGGAGGTACCGGCCGATCGTCATGATCTCCGCCTCCTTGGTCCCCTCGTAGAGCTCAAGGATCTTGGCGTCGCGGTACCACTTCGAGACGGGGTACTCCTCGACGTATCCGTAGCCCCCGTGGAGCTCGACGGCGTAGTTCGCGCAGAAGACGGCGGTCTGGCCGCCGAAGAACTTCGCCATCGCCGCGAGCGTGTAGTCCGGCCGACCCACGTCGATGAGCCACGCCGCCTTGTAGATCAACCCCCGGAGCGCCTCGATCCGGATCGCCATCTCGGTCAGCTTCATCTGGGTAAGCTGGTAGGCGCCGAGCGGCTGCCCGAAGGCGGTCCGCTCCTTGACGTACTTGACGCTCGTCTCGAGGCAGGCCTCGGAGAGTCCGAGGGCCTGGGCGGCGACCATGACGCGGGTGGTGTCGAAGAAGTGCATGAGCTCGCGGAAACCGTGCCCCTCTTTCCCGACCAGGTTGGCCTGTGGAACCCGGACGTCCTCGAGGGCGATCTCCGCCGTATCGCTCGCGCGGATCCCTAACTTCCCGTGGATCTTGTTCCGGATGATCCCCTTCGCGTCCGCCGGCACAATGATCAGGCTGAAGCTGTTGTGCTTCTTCTCCTCGGGGTTCGTGATGCACTGGGTCACCATGAAATCGCAGACCGTGCCGTTGGTGATGAACATCTTGTTCCCGTTGATCACATAGTCGCTTCCGTCCTTGACGGCCCGCGTCTTGTAGCCGGCGACATCGGTCCCGGCATTGGGCTCCGTGAAGGCCCCGGCGCTCACCTGCTCCCCGGCGCATACGGGCGGCAGATAGGTCTTCTTCTGCTCCTCGGAACCGTACTGGAAGATCGCCTCGCAGCCGAAGGTCGCCGCCGTCACGTTGAGGCCGATCCCCATGTCCACCTTCGAGAGCTCCTCGGTGATGATGGCGTTCCCCACGCAGCCCGCCCCGGCGCCGCCATACTCCTCCGGAATCCAGGCCCCGACCAGTCCCTGGGCAGCCGCCTTCTTCCGGATCTCCGGCGTGTATTTCTCCTGTTCGTCGCACTCCTGCGACGGGGAGGTGAAATTGGCCCTGGCAAAGCGGTAGGCCATGTCCTGCAGCATCTTCTGTTCTTCGGTGAGTTCAAAATCCATGGGTTTTTCCTCCATTCTCAGATAAATTGTTTCCGGAGCTTAACCTTGTTGATCTCCCCGACCGAGGTCTTGGGGATCTCGTCCACGAACAAATAGATGAAAACCCCCGACAGGCCACCCCCTGCCCCGTGCAGAAAAAGTCGGCCCATTGTTTTTCCCTTTTCGATGTTAAATTAAAACCTGGTTTGGTATAGTGCTGCCGGAATGGACCTCGGCCGAAAACCGACCGGGGGGACCTATACCATATTCGCCCTTGGCTGACAATGACTTCCTGCTAACAGCCTGTTGAAAAAGTCGCTGATCCAGGCTGTTCAAAAACGTCTGGATGCAAGGCCCCCGAAATCCTGAGCCGTGAGGCGTACTTTATGGTACGTTAAACGGCGAAGGATGAGAGAAACGCAGCAGATGGGCGTTTTTCAACAGCCTGCTAAGAAGGATCATTTTCCCGGAACAAAACGCCATGCATATCATTGTGGACGGCTACAACCTGATCCGGCAATCCGGCACCTTCCGGCATTACGAGAGGAAAAGCCTGGAAGAGGGAAGAAACGCCCTTATCCGCAGTCTTGCCGGTTACCGGAAACTTCGCGGCCATCGGATCACCGTCGTCTTCGACGGCTGGGTGGGGGGCTCGCCGACGGAGGAACGGGACCTCGCCGTGGGGGTGGAGATCATCTATTCCCGCCTGGGTGAGAAGGCCGATGAGGTGATCAAGCGGCTGCTTGGGAAAGGGAGCGAGGAGATCCTGGTCGTCACCTCCGACCGGGAAATCGCCACTTTCGCCGCCCGCCGCGGGAAAACCGCCATCGCCTCCGCCGCGTTCGATGCACTGCTCGAACGGAGCGCCGCGGGATCTTCCGCTACGGATTCCTCCGGCACAGGGAACGCGGATGATGATGATGATGACCGGACCGGCATGAAAAGAAAAGGCCCCTCCCGTCGGCTCTCCAAACAGAAACGGGCGGCCATGGCCCGGTTTAAGAAACTTTAACGGCTCCGCAGACGGCGAGCAGGAAGCGCTCCAGCAGAAAGCGTGGCTCCTGTCCCGTGGACTTGAGCGCCAGATCGATCCGGACCAGCATTGAGACCATTTTCAATTTTTTATATGCTCATATGCCCATTCAACATCAAGTTCCTTCAACTTCTCATGTGTTGGAACACCTGACTCGTCCCATCCCAGCATTTGGTAGTAAGCCCGTTGAGCTATGTCCAGCCGAGCAGGATCAATCGAAACATCCTTCAGCGGACCTTCCGATGGGGAAGCGAAGAATCTGCGCGGCAGCGTGTCATCATTTCTGGAAAATCCCTCCCGGAGGTTGAATATCCGTGTAAGGGTTATTCCTCTTTCAACGACATTTTCAAGATCCCGGGAACTCGTCGACCATCCGGTAACCGCCTCGACAGCAGAGACGATTTGCTCATTGCTCCAAGGCACAAAGATGCACATACCTATGTAATTTCCGATATGACGCCAAAGGCCGGTTTCATACAGCATGCGAGCTTTCCTCGGACTTAATTCCGTGGTCGTCAAGGTTCCATCCCTGTTGATACCTTCCCCTTTGGGAATTTTTTTAATGACCAGATCGTCCTGAATGCCCGAGCAGTGATCCGCACCCGTTGCATTAACGCTGTAATGCAACCCCATCCCCTGTTTATAACGCGGTTCGTGCATTGGAATTTCCACACCTTTTACATGAATGGCATAATCAGACGATCCTTTGCCAATGATTTCAGCGGCGCGTTTTGTTCCTTCTGCAAGGATATCTCCGAGTCCTTTGCGAAGCGCAATTCGTTCAACCATCGCAACGAGCGCCTGGGCATTGCCGAAATTTAAATCAAGTCCATCCGTATCCTCTTTTGTTAAAATTCCCCTTTCATAACATTCCATTGCAAAAGAGATGGAAACACCCGTTGAAATCGTATCGATGCCATGACGTGCACATATTTCGTTGGCTTTCATGAGAGCCTCTATACTGTCAACACCGCAATTGGAACCCAGGGCACCGAGCGTTTCATATTCCGGACCGCCGTAGCGTATATCGATCTTCCATGGTTTTTCAAGACTCACTACCCGTTTACACCGGATGGGACATGCAAAGCAGGTTTCTCTTTTTTTGACATAACCCTTTTCGAACATGCGCTGGGGGGTTATTTGTTCCACACTGGGGAATCTGCCTCCGCGGAAGTTTCGCACCGGCAGGTTGCCGGAGGCTTCATAAGCTACCAGGGTGGCGCCCGTGCCGTAAAGGTTGAAGTTGCCGGCTTTTTCCTTGAAGTTTTTCCCCATCCAGCGGGCCAACTCCTTGATTTTCTCCGCATCAGCCGCTTCCGGCGGCGTGCCGCCCTTGACGGCAATGGCCTTCAGATTCTTGGAGCCCATGACGGCGCCCAGACCGGTGCGTCCGGCAACATGCGTAATGTCGTTTGCAATGCAGGCATAGCGGACAAGCTTTTCGCCACCCGGACCGATCAATGCGGTTTTAATTTTGTCGTTGCCGATCTCCTCTTTGATGGCGCTGTCGACGTCGGCTACTTCCAGGCCCCATAAATGGCCGGCATCACGAATTTCGACATCGCCTTTGTTTATCCAGATGTAAACCGGTTTTGGCGCTCTCCCCTCGACGATGATCGCGTCATATCCCGAACGCTTGAGCTCCGCACCCCAATATCCCCCGGCCTCCGATTCTCCGAACCCTCCTGTGAGGGGTGATTTTGCACCGACGCTGTTTCGCCCGCTTCCGGGCAGCGGATATCCCGTCAACGGTCCGAGAGCGAAGATGAGCTTGTTTTCCGGACCCAGAGGCTCGATTCCGGGGGGAATTTCGTTCAGCAGGGTGTGGATGATGATTCCCCGGCCACCCACATAACATCTGTAATAATCTTCGGAACGCTCCTCGACTGAATGGGAGTGTGTTGAAAGATTGACGCGCAGTATCTTGCCATTGTATCCATGCATGGTTGAATCCTTTTCCAGTGGGATATCGTGAGCTCTTTGGATTTCTCACATTTATTTCTGCGCCGGCCGGAATCCCGCCATAGGAGGGGCTTTATGGATACCAGCCGGTGTTCTGTCCCGCAATAACGGAGGCTCATGAAAAGTTTGGCAGCTTAACTCTCCCGCGATTTTTTGTCGAGACCATATTGAGAGCTTTGAATTACTCCTGAAATTCGGCGAATCGTCATTCCTGCGAAAGCAGGAATCCAGTCCTTTTTCGGGGACAGATTTGAAATCTGTCCCCAAGTTCCTGCTTTCGCGGGGCGGAACCAGTCGTAAAGCCCCTTCCAGTACTCACTTCCCATGGGGATGACTTTTTTTAATCAGTCTTACCAACTGAACGGCTCTTCTCATGGCGATTTTCGCCGAATCCAGTCCGGCCTCGTCGTAATCGATGCCCAGCCGGACGTCCTTTTCAAAGGCGCCTTCACCATGCATGCTTGACAAAACCGAGATCCCCAGGGGACTGACGCTCCCGTGAGCGCCAGCGGGGATCATCTGCAGGGCCATAAATGCATACAGGTGAGAGAGATGGGTCGTTTCCAGACCGCCATGTCGACGCCAGGCCACTGCGAGGCTGACGCCGATTTTATCTCTTAACCGTCCCCCCGCCACGTTTCCGTATACAAAGACGCGGAACCGGTCGATCAGAGATGCCATGCGGCCGCTGGTGCGCATGAAATAGACGGGACTGGCCAAAATGATAATATCGGCCGCCTCGGCCTTTTCAAAAATGGCCTGGGCGTCGTCCTTCAAGGCGCAGTAACGGCCCGCCGTCTGCTTCGACAGGCAAAAGTTGCAGTGGATGCAGTCCTGAACCTTTAATGCGGAAAGATTCACGATGTCGTACGAAAAGTCCCTGTGGGGTGCGCTCTCGATGGCTTTCTGGAGAAAAGTCTCCACATTCCCCTCTTTGACAGGGCTTCCGGAAATTCCCAATACTTGATATGACATGATGTCCTCCTCTATAAGATTTGTGGAAGAGCACCTTACAGAAAAATGCCGGGATTATCATCCTGAAAATAAGGAAGGCGCTGGTTAAGTCATCTTGCCGGAGCGTCGCTCCCGCATAACCTGGACGCCAAGAATCAAAAGAGCTCCAGCCAGCCCCATGATATCGGTTAGAATTCCGGGCTTGATCAGTAATAGGGCAGAGGCAAACAGCACGGCTCTTTCCCACAGCATGGCCTTCCTGAAGAAATAACCCTGAACTGCGGCAGCAAGCAGATAGACCCCTATTGTACTCGAGATGACGGCTAAAATGATGTCTGGCCAACTACCCACCATGAGAAGCTCTGGACCGTAAACGAACATATAGGGCAAAATGAATCCGGCTGTCGCCAACCTCCAAGCCGCATATCCTGTTTTCCCTGGAGGAGCGTTGGCCAGGCCGGCGCCGGCGTAGGCGGCGACGGCGACCGGAGGAGTGACTGCGGACAGGATACCGAAGTAGAAGACGAACATGTGGGCAGAGATCGGCAAGACCCCCATCTTGACCATAGCCGGGGCAACGAGAACCGCCAGTATGATATAGCATGCCGTTGTCGGTAATCCCATCCCGAGAGTCAGCGAGGCAACCATGGTGAGGACCAGGAGCGCAAGGAGGGATCCGTGTGCGAGCTCAATTAATAGTGTGGAGAGCCGCAAACCGAATCCGGTAAGGTTAAATATTCCGATGATGATCCCGGCGCAGGCGCAGGCCATTGCGACCTCCAGAGAGCTGAGAGCACCTCTTTCCAGGGTCTTGAGTGTCTTGATCAGGCCCATTCTTGTAGCTTTTCTAAAGAAGCTCACCAGGAATGCCGAAGCCATGGCATAGATGGCGGATTTCATCGGTGAATACATGATATACGTAAGGAAGAAGAGCAGGACGGCCACAGGAATCAGGTAAAAGAAGCCATGGACGAAAACTTCCTTGATGTTTGGCAATTCGCTCGACGGCAAACCTTTGATGCCCGACTTTATCGCCTCGAAATCAATCATAAAGTAGTTGGCAACATAATACAGGATCGCTGGGACCGCCGCGGCGACACAAATTTTAATATAGGGCACACCCAGTATCTCCGCCATGATAAAAGCGGCCGCTCCCATGACGGGCGGCATAATCTGTCCACCCGTAGAGTTGACCGCCTCGATCGCCCCGGCTATATGCGGTTTGAAGCCGCACCGCTTCATCAACGGAATGGTCAACCATCCATCGACCATCACATTGGCCACGGCGCTTCCGGAGACCGTCCCGAAGAGAGCGCTTGACATCACCGAGACCTTTGCCGGTCCGCCCCGGAAGTGGCCAAAGAGGGCCATGGAGATGTCGATAAAGAACTGCCCTGCGCCACATTCTGATAGAAAAGCGGCAAAGATGATAAATAATATTACGAATGTGGCCGACACCCCGAGAGGAACTCCAAAAATACCCTCCGTTCCCAGAGACAACTGGGCAATGATGCGGTCGATAGAGTAACCTTTGATCGCAACCATTTCAGGAGCGAGATATCCGAAATAGCCGTATAGAAGAACGACACCGGCTATAATCGGCATGGCTAAACCGAGAACCCGCCGTGTCGCCTCCAATACCAGCAGTATTTCGACGGCCCCTATGATGGCATCAAGGTTTGTTTGAATTCCCATGCGCATCATAAGGTCGTCGGATTCGAGGTACAAATAGCCGCCAACCAACGTAGCGACAACCGACAGGCAGACGTCCACCCACGATACCCCTCCGCCTCTCTTAAACGGACGCAGCAAGAATACCAATACGAGGGCAAATGTCAGATGGATCGTACGTTGCTCAAAGGCCGCCATCGGTCGGACACCACCCGTATAGATGTGAAAAAGCGCAAAAGCCACGGCGACCACGGATACGGCGCTACCGATCAAGCCCACAGGCCTCCGGAAGCCTTTTTCCTCATCGTCCACGGAACTTTCCGTTATCGGCTTGTCCATATTCGCCCTCTGATCCATTAAACCACTTCCTGAGTTCACAAGTATTAATTTCCCCTTTTCTTTTCCAAGCAGATCTCTATACGCCCACCCGGGCCTTGAGATTTTCCGGAAATGTCCAGTCTCTGATCTCCTATATTAAGGACATGCCCCGTGCTTGGGCTTATCCTGTATTTCAGAACGGAATAATTCTTCCCAATCCCCTTCACCATCCAGAGGCCGTCTTCAAACACTAAACCCTGCGGCGGTTCGGCATCATAATAGACGGCGGCCGCATACGATCCGAACGTGACTTTCTCCAGATGAAAGCGCAAGTCAGGGCCGATGAGGAAGAACTCGCTCTGTTTCACTTTGTACATAGAATGCACATATTCCACCTGGAGCAAATCTCCCTGGCTGACTGGAATCGCAGCCAGCTCGCGCCCCTCGTTTGCCTCTTGGACGCAAAGGGTATATGTATACGCGGGAAGCCCCGAGAGGGCCGCCAACGGAAGCAGAACCAAGGAGAGGTACAGTCCCCTCTTTAAGGTCAGCGGGTACAGCCCGACTCTTTGAAGCCTCTTCAACCCGGAATCCTCTATGCCTTCATTATTTTTTAAGAACACCTTTCTCCGCAAGGTATTTGGCTGCTCCCGAAAGGGGGACGGGGTTCAGAATAATATACTTTCAGAAAAGAGGGCGCGGAGATATTTGACGCAGTATATTGATTTTGCATCGAAAGTATAATCGATGGTCAGATTTAGGTAATATAATGTCAACTTATTATGATGATGGGCCGCCTCGCGGCGGCCCATCATCCCGGAATACTCTATGCCTTCATTATTTTTTAAGAACACCTTTCTCCGCAAGGTATTTGGCTGCTCCCGGATGGAGGGGAATCGCCACACCTATCGCGGCATCCTCAAGATCATACTCTGCCCCTTGAGGATGAACCTCTTTGAGTTCAGGCGTATGTTCCAGGATAGCCTTGGTAACGGCATAGACCAATTCAGGCTCCATCTCGGCATGGGTGATTAAAATCGATGCAGTGGCGAAGGTTTTAACATCCGCTTTCTGTCCTTTGTAGGTGCCCGCCTTGATCACGATTTCCTTACAGTAAGGATGCACATTGATAACTTTTTTCAGTTCTTCCGGCCCCACGCCTAAGAAGGTAATATCGTGTGTCATGGAGAGATCAACGGCCGCTGATGCCGGAGCGCCTGCGAAAATACAAGACATGTCGATGGTTCCGTCACGAAGGGCGTCGGCCTGCTCGGCATAGCTCAGAAGCATGGGCTTATAGTCTTTCCGGGTCAGTCCATAGGCCTCAAGAGTCGATTCGGCCATGAAAACGGCCGTGCTTCCGGGAGCGGAGAGGGCGACCCTCTTACCCTTCAGATCGGCCAGCGACTTGATGCCTGAGTTTGACCGGACGATAAAATGCATGGGAGAGGTGTGACCGGCCATGACCGAACGGAGGTTGGGATATTTGGCATCTTTGAACTCTCTTCCACCATGGTAGCCGAAATAGGCTCCGTCAGGCATGACAATCGCAAATTGGACCTTCTTGGCGGCAATGAGTCGGACATTCTCGGTGGTAGCGGCCGTGCTCTCAACAGAGACCCTTACGTTAGGAACATACTTTTCGATGATCTTGGCCATGCCGCTTCCCAGGATGAAATAGGTTCCGCCGGTCCCTCCGGTGGCAATCGAAATGAATTGAGTGGATGCAGCCATGGCCGCGCCGACGCCTAAGCCTGCCAGAATGACGGAGATCATAATTGCCTTCTTGGTTTTAAGTCTCATCTTTCTCCTCCTTTTTATGACTGATAAGAACTTGCTTTTGCGTGAGCGCAGGATAAGAAACATTGTCTTGTGTGTCAAGGTGATTTTATCAACAGGAGATTTTATCACTATAAGACCTTTATTGAAAAACACCCCCGCTTTGTCATTCCCGCGCAGGCGGCAACTCGGGGACAGATTTCAAATCTGTTCCCGAAAAAAGACTGGATTCCTGCTCTCGTGCCCTTTAGGGTATTCGCAGGAATGACGATTTGCCGAATTTCAGAAGTAATTCAAAGCTCTCACTACATGTAGTGTCGAAACAGGATGAGATTCCAGAATGAAGGCAAAGATGGCGCAAGCGCCGTCCATTTAAACAAAAGTCGACAACCGAAATAGCAACATCCGTTGCGCAGAGACTTATCGTGCATTCACTTTGCAGACGGCAAGCAGGAAGCGCTCCAGCAGAAGGCGGGGCTCCTGTCCCGTGGACTTGAGCGCCAGATCGATCCGGACCAGCATCTCCAGATAACCGGCCAGCTCGGAGCGGGTGAACCGGCCAGCGTTCTTCAGCGACTGATAGACGACGTAAGGGTGCTGCGAGACGAGATCGACCTGCTCTTCCCCAACGCCTACCCCCTGCTTGAGGGAGGGATAAACCGCCTTCTGAAAACGGCCGTAGTCCATGTTCGCGCTGAAGGCCTTCAGACGCCCGGAGGCGAGCAGGAGTTTCGCATGGAGTAGGAAACGGATCTCCCGCGTGATCATGGCCATGATCATCAGGGGTGGGCTTCCCTGATCGAGAAGGTCTTTCAGCGCCCGGAGGGCGGCCGTCAGGTTTCTTGCGGTGAGCGCCCCCGTCAGATCGAAAACGGTATCCTCTTTCGTCCGGCCGATGACGGCCTCCACATCCGCCGTCTCGATGACCGCCTTCTCTCCCGCATAGGTGATCAGCTTTTCGATCGCCCCCAGAGACTCCCGGAGGCTGAAGCCGGTCTTCTGCCCCAAGGCGGCCCAGGCGCCGGAGGAGAGCCGTTTTCCCCGGCCCTCCAGGAGCCCGGCGGCCATCTCCATGACAACCTGCTGCTGCCTCGCCTCGCCCTTGATCGTTGCGAAGGTCAGAATTTTCCCCACGGATGAAACGGCCTTGAAGAACCTTTTCCGCCGGTCCACCGCCTCGGCCGTCAGGATGAGGTGATTCCCCTCCGGCATCCCCCCGGCCAGGACCCGCTCCAGGCGGTCGGTCTCCTCCTCCGTCTTTTCCTTTACCAGAACGGCGCCGCGGCTTACACAGAGCTCCACAACCCTGGGAAGCCAGGTCTCCCGGCCCTCGCCGCCGTCATCGGGAACGATTCTCCGCCAGGCGTCGTCATCGATCTTCCGCCAGCCGCCGTCCCGGAGGTCGTCTAACTGCATTCCCGTCAGCGCCAGGAATTGCATGAAATCCGCCGCCGCCCGGGCGGGATCCGGTTCGAGCCGCTCCCGGATCCGCGCGATGAGGAGCGCGAGGACGTTTTTCGACTGAAAAAGGCGGGTGTCCCGGACGACGACCACCTTGCGTCCGGGGAGGAGGGGCGGCGTGATCAGGGATTCACAGAGGAAACCGACATCCTCGCGCTCGCCGTCGGTCATGAAGAGATTGAGTTCGCGGTCCCGGGCGTCGGGGATCAGCGCCGCCGTAATCTTGTCGAGGGCGTCCCGGAGGCGGAACTCCTCTTCCCCATAGAGAAGATAGCAGGGAAAGGCCTTCCCCCGCTTCAGCTCGGCAAGGACCGCCTCAAGGGAGGCGCCCCGGCCGGTATCGTCGTCGTGAAGAGCCATACGACCTCTATCAGCCTGTTGAAAAAGTCGCTGATACAGGCTGTTCAAAAACGTCTGGATGCAAGGCCCCCGAAATCCTGAGCCGTGAGGCGTACTTTATGGTACGTTGAACGGCAAAGGATGAGGGAAACGCGGCAGACGGGCGTTTTGGAAGCCCGCCCAAAGGGCGGGGCTTCCCGGCAAGGAAGCCGTCTGTTTTATTGCGCCCCTGATCCCCGCCCACAAGGCGGGGATCGCGGGTTGCGCTCCCGGTCAACAGCCTGTTATACGATGACGTACTTCTGGATGTGCTTCACGGCCTCGTCCGGATCATCGATGATCTGGAAGCGCTCCAGATCCTCCGGAGAGATCTTGTTGTCGCGGAGCATCGTTTTGCGGAGCCAGTCGAAAAGCCCCTTCCAGTATTCACTTCCCATGAGGATGACGGGAAAGCTCTTGATCCTTTTGGTCTGGATGAGGGTCAGCGCCTCGAAGAGCTCGTCCATCGTCCCGAAGCCGCCGGGCAGGATCACATAGGCCACGGCATACTTGACGAACATCACCTTCCGGATGAAGAAATACTTGTAGTCGATGCTGACATTGGCGTAGGGATTGGGTTTCTGCTCGAGGGGCAGGCGGATGTTCATCCCCACCGACTGCCCGCCGGCCTCCGCGGCCCCCTTGTTTGCCGCCTCCATGACGCCGGGACCGCCTCCCGTGATGACGCCGAAGCCCTTTTCGACGAGGCGCCGGGCGAGGAGTTCCGCCTTCTGGTAATAGGGATCGTCCGGCTTCGTTCTCGCCGAGCCGAAGATGCTCACGGCATGCTTCACCCGGGAGAGGGTTTCGATAGCCTCGACAAATTCGGCCATGATCCGGAAGATACGCCAGGATTCATCGATGGACAGCGCATCCACGACATACTGCTTTTCGTCCATGTGACACACCTCCGCCCGGGGAAGGCCGCCAAAGAACGCTCCTCACCCTTCACTCCCTGATCCTTCCCCTGTTCCCGGACCGCTCCTGCGATCCGGCCGATTCGTTATTCGAGAGCTTTGAATTACTCCTGAAATTCGGCAAATCGTCATTCCTGCGAATACCGGATCAAGGTCCGGGACAGCGCAGGAATCCAGTCTTTTTTCGGGGACAGATTTGAAATCTGTCCCCGAGTTGCCGCCTGCGCGGGAATGACAAAGTGGGGGTGTTTTTCAAAGCTCTGATCCGTAAACTTTTCTAAGAGACCCTGCGCCGCTGGACCTTCGCCAGTCTCCGGCGCGCCTCGATGGTTTTTCTCTTCTTCTTCACGGAGGGTTTCTCATAGGCGCGCCGCAGTTTGAGCTCCTTGAACAAACCGCTCTTGGAAAGCTTGTTCTTGAGGATCTTCAAGGCCTTTTCCACATCATTGTCGAATACTTTTACTTCCAAATTCCTTCTCCTTTTCTAACCGATTTTTATGATTGATATGATTTAATTTCGCTGTGATACTCCTGAATCGTCTTCACACGGCTTTCCCCCTTCAGCATCGTCTCGATCGCGTTGACCGCCGCCTGGGCGGCGGAGATAGTCGTGATCAGCGGCACGCTGTGGCGGATCGCCGTCGACCGGATGATGCCGGTATCCACCCGCGGCTTCTTGCCGCTGGAGGTGATAACGATCATGGCAACCTCCCGGTTCTTCATGAGATCGACAATGTTGGGCCTCCCCTCCGCCAGTCTGGGAAGGACCGTCACCGCCACGTCGTTGTTTTTGAGCACGGCGCCGGTCCCCGCCGTCGTCAGGATCTCAAAACCTAAATGTTCCAACTCTTTGGCGATGAAGATGATCTGCCTTTTGTCCTTGTTCGTCACGCTGACGAACACCTTCCCCGCTTTGGGCAGAAGCGTCCCCGCCGCGATCTGCGACTTGGCGAAGGCCCGGCCGAAGGCCGTATCGATCCCCATCACCTCCCCGGTCGATTTCATCTCCGGGCCGAGGATGGCGTCCACCCCCGCGAACCTGGCGAAGGGAAAGACCGACTCCTTGATCGCCACGTGGCGGATCTCGACCTCCTTTGTGAAGTTCAGCTCCTTGAGCGTCCGGCCGGCCATGACCTGCGTGGCGAGCTTCGCCAGGGGCACGCCGGTGGCCTTGCTCACGAAGGGGACAGTCCGCGACGCGCGGGGGTTCACCTCCAGGACATAGACCACATCGTTGCGGATCGCGTACTGGATGTTCATCAGCCCCTTGACCTGGAGTTCCCTTGCCAGGGCGTAGGTGTTCTCCGCGATGGTCTTCTGCAGTCTCGCATCCAGCGTGAGGGGAGGGATGACGGAGGCGCTGTCCCCCGAATGGATCCCCGCCTCCTCGATGTGCTCCATGATCCCGCCGATGACCGTCGTCTCGCCGTCGGAGATGGCATCCACGTCGATCTCGATCGCATCCTCAAGGAACTTGTCGATCAGAATCGGGCGCTCCGGCGAGACCTGGATCGCCTTCTTCATGAACTCCTCCAGGGCCTCGTCGTCATAGACGATCTTCATCGCCCTCCCGCCCAGAACGTAGGAGGGCCGGACGATGACGGGATAGCTGATCCTTCCCGCCACCTTTCTCGCCTCCTCGAACGAGCGGGCCGTCCCGTTCTCCGCCTGGATGAGGTTCAGCTTCTTCAGGAGGGCCTGGAACCGCTTGCGGTCCTCCGCCCGGTCGATGCTGTCGGGCGTGGTGCCCCAGATGGGGACCCCCGCCTTCTCCAGCGGCACGGCGAGATTCAGCGGCGTCTGCCCGCCGAACTGGACGATCACCCCTTCCGGCTTCTCGCGCTCGACGATGTTCAGGACGTCCTCCCGGGTCAGCGGTTCGAAGTAGAGCTTGTCGGACGTGTCGTAGTCGGTGCTGACCGTCTCCGGGTTGGAGTTGACCATGATGCTCTCGTAGCCCATCTCCTTGAGCGCGAGCGAGGCGTGGACGCAGCAGTAGTCGAACTCGATCCCCTGGCCGATCCGGTTGGGGCCGCCGCCCAGGATCATCACCCTGGGCCTCCGGCTCCGGACGCTCTCCTCGACCTTTTCATAGGTGGAATAATAGTAGGGCTTCTCGGCGGTGAACTCGCCGGCGCAGGTGTCGACCAGTTTGAAGACCGGGGAAATCCCCCGTTTCTTTCTCATCCGCCGGATCAGGGCCTCGTCCATGCCGAGGATCCGCGCCAGTTGAACGTCGGAGAAACCGTACTCCTTGGCCTGTTTCAGCAACCCCGCGGGGAAGGCCTCCATCCAGCCCTTCCGCTCCCCCTTTTCTCCGCGGAAGCGGCAGGCGGCGAGTTCCTGCTCCAGGTCGAAGAGCTCCTTCATGTTGGCCAGAAACCAGCGGTCGATCCGCGTCAGCTCGAAGATCTCGTCGATCGTCATCCCCTTCTGGAAGGCGTAACGGATGTAGAAGAAGCGCTCTGCGTTCGGGATAAGCAGCTTCTCCCGGATCTTCTCCCGGTCGGGAAGAGGGTTCACATCCTTCCCGTCCGCGCCGAACCCGAAGCGCCCCGTCTCCAGGGAGCGGAGCCCCTTCTGGAAAGCCTCCTTGAAGGTCCGTCCGATAGACATCGCCTCGCCCACGGCCTTCATCGAGGTGTTGAGTGTCGGGTCGGCCGTCGGAAACTTCTCGAAGGTGAAGCGGGCCACCTTGAAGACGCAGTAGTCGATCGTCGGTTCGTAGAGGGCCGAGGTCTTTCCGGTGATATCGTTTTTCACCTCGTCGAGGGTGAATCCCACGGCCAGCTTCGTCGCCACGCGGGCGATGGGGAAACCGGTCGCCTTGGAGGCAAGGGCCGAACTCCGCGAGAGGCGCGGGTTGACCTCGATGATGACCACATCGCCATTGTCCGGGTTCACGGCGAACTGGATGTTCACCCCGCCCCCGGTCACGTCGATCTTCCGGATGATCTTCCGGCAGAGGGCCGTCAAGCGGCTGTATTCCCGGGCCGTCAGGGTCTGGGCCGGCGCCACGACGGCGCTGTCCCCCGTGTGGACCCCCATCGCATCGACGTTCTCCATCGAGGTTATGATGATCACGTTGTCCACGCAGTCCCGCATCACCTCGAACTCGATCTCCTTCCAGCCGAGGACGGACCGCTCGACGAGGACCTGGCCGACCGGGCTGTACTCGATGGCCTTTCCCAGGGATTCCCGGAGTTCTTCCTTGTTGTAGGCGATGGCGCCGCCCGTCCCGCCGAGGGTGAAGGCCGGCCGGAGGATCAGAGGGAACCCGATGGAAAGGCCGATGGCCATCCCCTCCTCGACGGTGACGGCGATCCCGCTCTCGGGAACGCCGATCCCGATCTCCTGCATGGCCGTCTTGAAGAGTTCCCGGTCCTCCGCACGGGAGATCGCCTCCGCAGAGGCGCCCAGGACCTCCACCCCGTACTTTTCAAAAACACCGGCCCTGGCGAGGAAGACCGCCGTGTTGAGACCGGTCTGGCCGCCCAGGGTGGGCAGGATGGCGTCCGGCCGCTCCCGGGCGATGATCTTTTCCACGAACTCCGGCGTGATCGGCTCGATATAGGTTCGGTCCGCCATGCCCGGATCGGTCATGATCGTCGCCGGGTTCGAGTTGATGAGGATGACGAAGTACCCTTCTTCCTTGAGGGCCTTGCACGCCTGGGAGCCGGAATAGTCAAACTCGCAGGCCTGGCCGATGATGATCGGACCCGAACCCACAATCAGTATCTTCTTCAAATCTTCCCGCTTCGGCATGATTTCGTTCCCGTTCGGTTGGAATCGGGGACAGATTTGAAATCTGTCCCCGATTCCCTACGTCATTCCGTAAACAGCTGCGCCCCGGCCTTCCGCCGCCGTTCCATCCGGCGGATGAACTCCGCAAACGGCGCACCCGGCGCTCCGTCATCCGTAAACAGGGGGATGAACTGCACCCCGGCCGCTTCCAGCCCCTCCGCCGCGATCCCTTCGACGCTGTCGTCGTTCAGATTCACGTGCGAAACACGGAAATCCGTCCCCGCAAGCGATCCGGCGTCAACCACAAAGCGGTGGTTCTGGCTCGTGATCACATTCCGGCCGGTTGCCGTCTCCCGGACCGGATAGTTGACGCCGTGGTGACCGGTTTTCAGCGCCCCGATCCGGCCGCCCCCCGCCAGGGCGAGAAGCTGGCAGCCCAGCGCCACACCGATAATGGGCAATTTCCCGAGGGCCTTCCGGATCTGCGCGGCCATCTCCGCCAGATCCCGCGGATCCCCCGGACCGTTGGAGATCATGACGCCTTCCGCCCTCAGGGCGCCGATCTCCTCCCAGGAGACAGTGAAGGGCGCGCGGACCACCTGACAGCCGCCCGCTTCGAGCTGCGCGATGCAGCTCCGCCGGACACCGAAATCCCAGACGACGACGCGATACCGCCCATCCTCCGTGAATCCGTCAACGGGGACATGATGCCGCATCGTGTCCCCGCTGACCGCGCCGCAGATCAGTTCCGGCGTCGAAAGGACTTTGCTTGCGCCCGGGGACATGATGCCGCATCGTGTCCCCGTTGACGGGGACCGGACCCTGCTCAGGAGTTCCGCGACCGGCAACGCGGCCGGGGCAATCACGCCCCGCATCTCGCCGCAATCCCGCAGCCGGAGGGCAAGGGTCCGCGTATCCACCCCGTCCATCCCCACGACGCCCCGCTCCTTCATCCAATCCTCCAGAGAACCTTCCGCGCGCCAGTTGCTGACGATCCGGCTCCGCTCCCGGACCAGGAGCGCCGATGCCTGTGCGCGGTCGGACTCCCCGTCCTTGGCATTGACGCCGTAATTGCCGATCAGGGGATAGGTCATGTTCACCAGCATCCCGCGATTATCGGGATCGGTCAACGTTTCCTGATACCCGACGACGCCGTAATCGTTGTGGACCCAGCCGCAGACCTCCGCTTCCGCCCCGAACGACTCCCCTGAAAAGGAACTCCCATCCTCCAGTACCAGCATCATCTTCATAAACCGACCTATCTCCGATGAAAAACCGAGATCTTTGGAAATCGTGATCCCTCCGCGCGCTGGACATTTTTCCCCCGAAAAATCTCCAATGCGCGCTTCCGGGATACGATTTCCAAGTTACGCAAAAGTCTCAAACCGGCGCAAAAAAAGGGCAGTACGGCGCCTCGCTGATGGTTGCGTGCCGTAAACTACCCTGGATTGTCGCCTATATGTGGACCACGCTCCTTACTTTGATATAATGTCCTGCAACACCTCTATAAACCTGCCGTTTTCTTCGCGGGTTCCCACCGTGACGCGCATGAAATTTCTCGTTGTGCCGGGAGCGTTGAAGTTTCTGATCAGGATACCCCGCTCCATTAACTGCCTGTATACGCGATCCGCATCAAAATCGCAATCAAAAAAAATAAAATTTGCATCCGTAGGCCGGGGACGGATTCCCGGAATCGATTTCAAAGCCGCGAAGAGCTCGCCGCGCCAGCGGCGGATCTCCTCCGCCTGTTTCAGAAAGGTCCCCTCGTGGTCGAGATAGAATCCGGCGGCCGCCTGCGACATGGCATTGAGATTGTAGGGGAGGCGCACCTTGTCGAACTCGTGAATCAGCGCCGGGGGGCCGATGAGGAAGCCGATCCGCATCGCGGCGAACCCCACCTTGGAGAGGGTCCGGAGGATGACCATGTTCTCATGCCGGCCGAGGAGCGGCAGGAAGGTCTGCCTGGAAAAATGGAAATAGGCCTCATCGACAACGACGATTCCCGGCCATTCCCGGAGGATCGTCTCGATCCGCTCGCGGCGGAAACAGTTCGCCGTCGGGTTGTTGGGCCAGGCGAGGAAGGTCAGCGCAGGGGGATGCGCCGCGATCCGCTCCCGCATGGCCGCGAGATCGAGATCGAATTCCCCGTCGAGCGGAACCGCAGCGACCTTCAAGCCGGCGTTTTGGGCGGAGATCCGGTACATCGCAAAGGTGGGAGTCGGGATCATCACCTCCGCCCCGGGCCGGGCGACGGCCGTGCAGAGGATCTGGATCAGCTCGTCCAACCCGTTTCCGATGACGACCTGGTCCCGGCAGACACCGAAGGCCTCCGCAAATCTGGCGGCCAGCGCGGGGGACCCGGCCTCGGGATACCGGTTCAGGGAAACGGAGGCGAGCCTGGATGCAAACTGTTCCCGGAGCTCTCCGGGAATCGCCAGCGGATTCTCGTTGGCATCCAGTTTGACCGGGCAGGCGGTATTTTCCACCGCATAGGCCTTCTGGGCGAGGACCTCCTCTTTGATCAAAGACCGGATATCCATTCGTTCTTTCTCCCTTCCCTGTTCCAGCCCTCGCTGCCGTATTTCTTCGTCATCAATTCACCCTTGAGCTCCTCCTCCTCCGGCGTCAACGCCCCTTCCCGGAACCGGATGCCCAGCGCCTGTTCGAATCCCTCCCTAAGAACAAGGCAGAGGCTTTCCTCGTCGATAAGCGGCCCCGCCTGCTCCCCGACGGAGGTAATCGCATTCCGCAGCAGATCGGCATCTCTTTCCCTGTCCCGGTGGGGCAGCATGACGGCGCAGGTCCGGAGGGGATCAAACGCCATGAGCAGCGACCCATGCTGCAGGAAGACGCCGTGGGACCGCATCTGCGCGGATCCGCAGATTTTCCGTCCGCCGACGAGGAGCTCGTAGCGGGAAGGGGAGGAAAAGCACGAGGAACGGAGCGTCCCGTCCGGCGCCTGCCTTCCGTCCGCCTCCATCTCCGCCCGGATGCCGACTTCGGCCAGCCCTTTGGCAATACAACCGCTGATCACGCGATAGGTTTTCAGTATATCCGCAGGGAAGAGGGGCGAATCCGCGCCGGCGATCACGGCATAAGTCAGTTCCTGTTCATGCAGGACGGCCTTTCCGCCCGTCGGACGCCGGACGATATCCACGCCGAACTTCCGGCAGGCCTCACCGTCGACCTCTTTTTCATAATCCTGAAAGTAGCCTATGGAGAGGGCGGGAACCCGCCAGCCGTAGAAACGGAGCGTCGGGGGGGCCTTTTTGCGGATGCTCACCCGGAATACGGCCTCATCGACGGCCATGTTCTCCACGGCGCCGTCCTTTTGGAAAGGAAGAATCCTCCATACCTCCACGGCTTTGTCAATCGACCTCCGCTTCCCGGATCAAGAACTCGCGATAACCCCTCGCATCCAGGAGGTCATCCAACTCTGTCGGATCCTTCAGATCCACGATGATCATCCACCCGGTTTCATTGGGATCGCTGTTGATGGCCTCGATCTCATCCGTAATGTCCTCGTTGACGCTGATGACCACCCCGCTGATCGGCGAGATGAGCTCGATCACCGCCTTCGCCGATTCGATGGCGCCGAACGGCTCATCCCGCTCGACGTAGGAATCGGCCTCGGGAAGATCCAGCGAAAGGATTTCTCCTAATTTCTCCTGGGCATGGTCCGTGATCCCGATGGTGGCCAGATCCCCATCCAATCGCACCCAGACATGCTCCCGACTGTACAGAAGATCATCCGGAATTGATTTCATATCATGGCATCCTGTTCTTCAATATTTAGGCTCATCTCCCAAGTGAGTGGGTAAATTGACATGGTTTATATCTCCGGCAGCATGCACGTGAGGATTTTGAGGCGGAGATATTCTTCATCCCGTAATCCATAGGCGCGACGTTGAAACACACGGAT
>Ga0247841_10003594_pt1 | contig 28250 bp, 26 predicted proteins | sample LaCruzMarch2015__2_FD_192410 | JGI IMG/M metagenome (GOLD analysis project Ga0247841, IMG submission 192410) | Freshwater microbial communities from meromictic Lake La Cruz, Castile-La Mancha, Spain - LaCruzMarch2015_18m | ecosystem: Environmental > Aquatic > Freshwater > Lake | place: Spain... | reverse complement strand
CTGCTTGTAGGCACAGGGTTTCAGGTTCTATTTCACTCCCCTCAACGGGGTACTTTTCACCTTTCCCTCACGGTACTGGTTCACTATCGGTCGTTAACAGTATTTAGCCTTGGAGCGTGGTCACCCCTGATTCCCACAGGATTTCCCGTGTCCCGTGGTACTTAAGAATGCAACCAGAGCTTTCTACTTTTAATCTACAGGACTATCACCTTCTATGGTGGCCCTTTCCAGGGACCTTTGAATAAGTAAAAAGTTTTTTACTCTGCGATAGCTCTTGAGCACTATCCGCTGCATCTTGCAACTCCTCGTCGACATAAGCCTCAAGGCCACTAAGTCGGCGAAGTTTAGGCTGTTCCCCTTTCGTTCGCCACTACTCCGGGAATCTCATTCGATTTCTTTTCCTCAGGGTACTAAGATGTTTCAGTTCCCCTGGTATCCACTCATAAAGAGTATCTGGCTTTTGGCCAGATGGGTTGCCCCATTAGGGAATCCCCGGCTTAAGATAGCTGGACATCTCACCGGGGCTTTTCGCAGTCAAGCCGCGCCCGTCATCGGCTGTTAACGCCAAGGCATCCGCCCTGTGCCCTTATTATCTTTGACCTACAACAGCATGAACACAAGACCTTTCGGCCTGTATCCTGCTAAAAATTTTGCAACTAGAACACTAGACACCATTCATCAATACACTATTCTATTGTTAAAGAACAAAACAGCCTGGCGTACTCACCAAGCTGTCGGAGTATACACCAATAATCTGCTTAAATCAACTGTCGTTAATTTTTCGCATGCCGTAACAGTATATTTTGATATAATCCGTTTGTCAAATTTTATGGCGTCTCAAATTTTACAATCCTGTGACCCCCGGCCCCGAGGTTGTAAACCTGCGTCCTGCCCACCTTCTCGTAACCCTCCGACTCATGTATATGCCCGCAGAAAACATACCCCGGCTGCTGCCTCTGGATGTATTCCAATACGGCCTTGCTGCCAGCGTGCCTGCCCACCCAGGACGGCGGGACGGTCTTAGACTCGACCCTGTCCAGCACCCCGTAGGGGGGCACGTGCGTAACCAGGATGTCAACCTTCCCAAACCTGTCCAATACCCTGCCGGCATTGTGAGTATCCCTCAACGCTATACCCCTGATCTTGGGCAGACTATCAAGCTCAAATTCGCGGGCCCAACTGATGTCGGTGAAATACTTGATCCCGCCTATCCTCAGGCCGCGGAAAACGGCCAACCGGTTGTCGATCAGGCGCAGCCCCTTAATTTTGAGCAGGTCCTGGTACAGGTAAGGCAACTCGATCCGGAAAGTGCGCTCAAATTTCCTGGTATCATCGTTCGAAATGTCGGCGTTTCCACGCACGACATAGACGGGGCAAAAGCCGGCTATATAGCCTGCCAGCCTGAGAGCGGTCCCGTGTGATTGCAAAAAAGCCTCTTTAAACCCCTCTGCATAGGCGCTTTTCTCCTGCGGCCCCGGCCGCTTGATGGCGAGGAATTCATAGGCCAGTTTTCGCAGGTTGTCCGTCTGGCCCAGGTCCCCGGTCAGCAGGGCAAGGTCAACCTTATCCAGCGGAATGCTGCGTATCTTCTCAAGGTTGCCGTGGGGGTCGCCGATGGCTGCAATCTTCATAAAATGGGGCGAAACCCGCCTACTCCCATTCAATAGTTGAGGGCGGCTTGCTGGTGATGTCGTAAACCACGCGGTTCACGCCGGCCACCTCGTTGACGATGCGGTTGGATATGGTGGCCAACAAATTGTAGGGCAGCCTGGCCCAATCGGCCGTCATGGCGTCCTGGCTGGTCACAGCCCTCACCGCCACTAAGTAGCCGTAAGTGCGGCCATCGCCCATCACGCCCACACTGCGCAGGTCGGTGAGTATGGCGAATGTCTGCCACATCTGGCGGTAGAGCTTGGCCTTCTTGATCTCGTTCATCACGATCCAATCGGCCCCACGCAGGATATCCAGCCTCTCGCGGGTGACCTCGCCTATAATACGGATGGCCAGGCCGGGACCGGGGAAGGGCTGCCGCCATACCATGTCCTCCGGCAGGCCGAGTTCGAGTCCCACGTTGCGCACCTCGTCCTTGAAAAGGTAGCGCAGAGGCTCAATTAAGGTGAGCGCCATCTTGGAGGGCAGCCCGCCCACATTGTGGTGGGTCTTGATCTTGGCCGCTGCCTTGGTCTCGGACGTTGCGCTCTCTATGACGTCGGGATAGAGCGTTCCCTGCGTCAGGAAATCGATCTTGCCCAGCTTTGTGGCCTCGCTTTCAAATACCTTGATAAATTCCCTGCCGATGTTCTTCCTCTTCTGCTCCGGGTCGATGACCCCCTTCAAGTTGTCCAGGAAAAGATCGGTGGCATCGACATAAACCACGTTCATCTTGAGATTCTTGCGGAAGGTTTCCAGCGCCCTCTCCGGCTCCTCGCGCCGCAGCAGGCCGTTATTTACGAAGATGCAGGTGAGTTGGTCGCCGATGGCGGCGTGCACCAGTTTGGCCGCCACAGCCGAATCAACGCCCCCTGACAGGGCGCAGATGACCTTGCCATTTCCGACCTGCTTCCTGATGGCTGCGATACTCTCGTGAATAAAATTGCCCGGCGTCCAGGTGCCCTGGCAGCCGCAGACGTTGTAGAGGAAGTTCCTGATGATCTGCTTGCCCTGAGGCGTGTGCACCACCTCCGGGTGGAACTGCAGGCCGAATATCTTCAGGCCATCGCTGATAACTGCATTGGGCGAGTTCTCCGTGGAGGCGCTGGACCTGAAACCGGTGGGCATCTCCATGATCTCGTCGCCATGGCTCATCCAAACCGTCAGCGATTCCTCCAGGTCCAGGAAAAGGGGTGATTTATCGTCGTTCAGGTGCAGCACGGCCTGCCCGTACTCGTGCTTGGCGCCCGGCGCGACCGTCCCTCCGAGCTGGTGAGTGATCAGTTGCATGCCATAGCAGATGCCCAGCACCGGCAGGCGGCTTTCGTATATGCCCACCGGTGTGAGGGGGGCGCCCTTCTCATACACGCTGGCCGGCCCGCCCGACAGGATAAAGCCGCGCGGGTGGATGGCCATGATCTTTTCCAGGGGAGTGTCATAGGGGAAAAGCTCGCAGTAAACGTTGCATTCCCTGACGCGCCGCGCGATGAGATGGCTGTACTGTGAGCCGAAGTCGATAATGGCCACGGCCTCGCGGGCGCCGTGCGGCACCTCGCCCGGCTTGGGCGCGGCCTGCGCACCCTGCATCTCCTTGGCTATCTCGAGGTAAGTGGAGACCTCGATGTCGTCGCTGGTGGAAACCCGGTGGCTGGCCGCCTTTTCTTTTGCCCCGCTCATTTGACAAATTATATCACAGCACAGCTATGCTGTGTACCTTCGCAGTATTTAATCGACAGGGAGATTTAAGGTACAATTTCACTGTGAACAAATACATGAAGACACACGACACCGGCAATATCCCCACGGACATCCTGGCGCAGGTAAAAAAATGCGCCGCCGTGATGCGGGCGGGCGGCATAGCAGCCTACCCCACCGACACGGTTTACGGGTTGGGGGCGGATGTCTATAACGGCGGGGCCGTGGCAAAGGTTTTCGCGGCCAAGCGCCGTCCCCTCAAGCTGCCCCTGCCTGTCCTCATAGCCGACACGTCACAGTTAGACGAATTGACTGCGGATATTCCACCGCCGGCAAAACTGCTTATGGGTAGATTCTGGCCCGGCGGACTTACCATAGTCTTCAATAAGGCGCCCGGCTTCAGTAGCCCCGTGCTCTGCGGCAGCAACAAAGTTGCGGTGCGAATGCCGGGGCACGCCGTTACACTGAGGTTGATCAAGGAGGTGGGCCGGCCCATCGTGGGCACAAGTGCCAACCTGCACGGCCGGTCCTCAGTGCTCACCGCCGCCGAAGTGAGAGATCAATTAGGTGCTTCGGTAGATTTCATTTTGGACACCGGCCCCTGTCCCGGAGGCATTGAGTCAACCATAGTCGACGTCACCGGGAATAAGCCGGCGGTCCTGCGCACAGGCGCCATTTCTGAAAATGATCTTGTGGATTTTCTGCGCTAACTGCCGTCAGCCACCGTCAGCCACCGTCAGCCACCGCCTTGACAGCCAAGCCGTGTTAGTATAGATTTCGCTGATAAACTATTCAATTGGAGGAGTTGCAAGATGTTCTTACTCAACCCCAAGGCCTACGACCGCGCGCACATGGATAAGGAATCCCGTGAAATTATGCTCAAGACCATTAAATTTTTCGAAGATAAGGGTCTAAAGAAGCTAAAGCAGGACGACCAGGATGCCGTCTGGTACCAGGACTTCCTCGATTTCATCAAGAAAGAGCAGACCTTTGCCAGATTGCTTACCACCGAGGGTTACGGCGCACCGGGTTCCCGCTGGGACATGTGGCGCATCGAGGAGTACAACGAGATCCTCTCGTTCTACGGCCTGTGCTACTGGTATGCCTGGCAGGTGACCATACTGGGCCTGGGACCCATCTGGATGGGCGACAATGAGGAGGTCAAGCACAAGACCGCCAAACTGCTGCAGGAAGGCGGCATATTCGCCTTCGGCCTGTCCGAGCGCGAGCACGGTGCCGACCTCTATTCGTCCGAGATGATGCTGCACCCGCAACCGGACGGCACATTCCTGGCCCGCGGCAGCAAGTATTATATCGGCAACGGCAACGCCGCCGCCCTCGTCTCAACCTTCGGCAAGATAGCAGGCACGGGCGAATACGTCTTCTTCGTGGTAGATACCAAGCATCCCAAATACGAATGCGTTAAAAAGATCGCTACGTCGGGCGTTCGGCAGGCCTACGTATCGGAGTATAAACTGAACGATTATCCCATAACCGATAAGGATATCCTGTCGCGCGGCCAGTTGGCCTGGGACTCCTCGCTCAACACCGTCAACGTCGGCAAGTTTGAACTGGGCTGGGCTTCCATCGGCATCGGCACCCATTGCTTCTACGAGGCCCTTAACCATGCCGCCACAAGGAAGCTCTACGGCCAGTTGGTGACTGATTTCCCGCATGTGAAAAAGCTGTTTACCGAGTCCTACGCCAGGCTGACGGCCATGAAGCTGTTCGCCCTGAGGGCGGGCGACTATCTCAAGTCCGCCTCCAACATGGACCGCCGCTACCTGCTGTACAACCCCATCGTCAAGATGAAGGTGACCACCCAGGGCGAGAAAGTAGTGGGGATGTTGCACGACACCATCGCAGCCAAAGGCTTTGAGCAGGACACCTATTTCGAGATGGCCGTCCGCGATATCGGCATGCTGCCCAAACTTGAGGGCACCACACATGTCAACATGGCGCTCATCATTAAATTTATCCAGAACTACCTGTTCAACAAAGATGAGTTCCCTGCGGTACCGGTGAGGAGCGATAACTCCAACGACGGCTACCTGTTCAAGCAGTTCGCCGGCGGACTGAGCAAGGTAACCTTCCCCGACTACAGGAAAGCTTATGAGGGAGTGAATATTCCCAACGTAAACCTGTTCAGGGAGCAGGTGGAGGCATTCCGCAATTTGCTCAAAAACGCGCCGCCCTCCAAAGAGCAGAGCAAGATAGTTGATTACGGCATGGCCATGGGCGAGATGTTCACGCTTATCCCCTATGCGCAGCTCATTCTCGAGAACATGAAGAACTATAATATCGATGAGCCCACAATGGACGAGATATTCAACTTCATGGTGCGTGACTTTTCGCAGTACGCGCTGTCGGTCTATTCCAACTTCGAGAACAGTCCCGAGCAGGAGAAGTTCCTCATGAGCATGATCAGGAAGCCCGTGAACAACGAGATCAGCTTCAAAGAAGTATGGGAGAAGAACGTCCTGTCCCTCAAAGACAAGTACGTGATGAACGAGTAAATCCGGCATAACCGGCGCAGGTATGCGCCGCGTTGAACGCCGGCAAAGTTGATTTTGCTTGACAATAAATAATTACCTGTGATAGTTTACTACAACCTCTACCGTAGCTGTTCGGCATCCGTCAGGCAACCAGGAAAACTCAGCGGTGGGGATTCTGTCACATGAAAAGCGATAGCATCAAGAAGGGTATCGAGAGGGCGCCCCACCGGGCACTGCTGAGGGCCGTGGGTGTCCACAGCGCCGATTTCAACAAGCCCTTCATCGGCGTTGTCAACAGCTTCAACGAGATTGTTCCCGGGCACACGCATTTAAATACCATAGCCGCTGCCGTAAAGACGGGTATCATCGGAGCGGGCGGCGTGCCTTTCGAGTTCAACACAATCGGTGTCTGCGATGGCATCGCCATGAACCACCCCGGCATGAAGTTCAGCCTGCCCAGCCGTGAACTGATCGCTGACTCAGTGGAGATCATGGCCGAGGCCCACCAGTTTGACGCCCTGGTCTTCATACCCAATTGCGACAAGGTGGTGCCGGGCATGCTGATGGCCGCAGTCCGGCTGAATTTGCCATCCATATTCATCAGCGGCGGACCCATGCTGGCAGGAAAACTGCACAAGGGCGGTACATGCCGCACTGTTGACCTGATCTCGGTATTTTCAGCCGTGGGCGGCGTGGCCCAGGGATCGATCAGCGCGGCCGAACTCGAGGAGATCGAAATAGCGGCCTGCCCCGGCTGCGGAAGCTGTTCCGGCATGTTTACCGCCAATACCATGAACTGCCTTACAGAGGCGCTGGGCATGGCGCTGCCCGGCAACGGCACTATCCCGGCCGTCGATTCACGCAGACTGCACCTGGCCAGGCAGGCAGGACAGCAGGTGATGTCAATCCTCAAAAGCAACCTGCGCCCGCGCGATATCATAACCAGTTCATCCATCAGCAACGCCTTCGCCGTAGATATGGCACTGGGCGGCAGCACCAACTCGGTACTTCACTTCATGGCCATTGCCCACGAGGCCGACATTAAATTCCCCCTCTCTCTGATAAACGATATAAGCGCTAAAGTCCCGCACCTGTGCAAGATATCCCCGGCCAGCGAGGTGCACATAGAGGACCTCGACCTGGCGGGCGGCATCCCGGCCGTTATGCACGAGATAGCCGGACTGCTGGACGGCGAGTGCCGGACAGTGACGCTCAAACCGCTCTCAAGCATTTACAGGAATGCCCGTGTAAAAAACCACGATGTGATAAAGCCTTTGGCAAATCCCTACTCCAAAACAGGCGGGTTGGCCATCCTCTTCGGCAACCTGGCACCGGGCGGGGCGGTGGTAAAGAGCGGGGCGGTAGATCCCAGGATGATGGTGCACAAAGGCCCGGCCCGGGTCTTTGAAAATGAGGAGGACGCCACCAGGGGCATCATGGGCAAGAAGGTCAGGGCGGGTGATGTGGTCGTTATCAGGTACGAGGGGCCGCGCGGCGGGCCGGGCATGCGCGAGATGCTCACTCCGACCTCTCTGCTGAGCGGCATGGGTATGGACAGCAAGGTGGCGCTGATAACGGACGGCCGTTTCTCGGGCGGCACCCGGGGCGCTGCCATCGGGCACGTGGTGCCCGAAGCTGCCGACCGCGGCCCCATTGCAGCCATACGCAACGGTGATATAATCAGTATAGATATACCCGCCCGGAAGCTGGAGGTGGGGCTCAGCGCGCCCGAGATAAAGCGGCGCCTCAAGGAACTGCCCCCCTTTAAGGCTGGAATCAAGCACGGTTACCTCAGGCGGTACATTGAGCAGGTCGGGCCTGCCAGCGAGGGAGCGGTATTTAAGCATTAGGAGTAGCCAGCATAGATGATAAAGACCGGCGCAGAGATATTGTGTGAATGCCTGATCAAGGAAGGGGTCGAGGTCATCTTCGGCTTCCCCGGCGGCGTACTTCTTCCCCTCTATGACACCATACCGCGTTACCCCCAGCTTCGTCACATCCTGGTCAGGCACGAGCAGGGCGCGGCCCACGCCGCCGATGCCTACGCGCGTGTCACCGGTAAGCTGGGCGTCTGTTTAGCCACCTCCGGCCCCGGCGCCACCAACCTGGTTACCGGCATAGCCAACGCCTACCTCGATTCCGTCCCTATACTGGCCATTACCGGCCAGGTGCCCACGCATTTCATCGGCAAGGACGCTTTCCAGGAGATCGACATCACGGGCATCACGGTGCCCATAACCAAGTATAACCACCTCGTGATGGATGTAAACGAGTTGGCCAGGACCATACATGAGGCAGCATACGTAGCCCAGGCGGGGCGGCCGGGACCTGTCCTGGTTGATATACCCAGGGATGTATTCCAGGCCCGCACGGAGTTCATCTACCCCGAGAAAGTGGACCTGCCCGGCTTCAAGCCCAAGCTGTTCGGGCATCCCTCCCAGGTTAAAAAGGCGGCCGACATGGTCAATTCGGCGGAACGCCCGGTGCTCGTAGCCGGCCACGGGATCAACATATCCAGGGCATTTCCCGAACTGAAAGAGCTGGCGGAGAACGCGCAGATACCGGTGGTCACCACCTTCCTCGGCATCGGCTGCTTCCCCGAGTCGCACGTTCTCAGCTACGGATGGCTGGGCATGCACGGCATGGGATACGCCAACAAAGCGGTGCACAACGCCGACCTGCTGATCGCCGTGGGCATGAGGTTCGACGACCGCGCCACGGGCGGCGTCAGCACCTTCGCGCCGCACGCGCGGGTGGTGCATATCGACGTGGACGCCGCCGAGATAGGCAAAAACATAGCGGTGGATGTGCCCATAGTGGGTGACCTTAAAAACGTGCTGCAGGTGCTCAACAAACAGGTATCAAAGCGCGAGCACGTCGCATGGCTGTCACAGCTTGACGAGTGGCGGTCGCTGCATCCGTCCACTGAGATACGCAATCACGAGGACATCCTGCCGCAGTACATCATCAGGCAGATTCACGAAGCCACCAAAGGCGACACCATCATAGTCACGGGCGTGGGACAGGCCCAGATGTGGGCGGCCCAGTATTTTTACTATGACAAACCCAACAGCTTCGTATCATCGGGCGGCCTGGGCACCATGGGATTCGAGCTTCCCGGCGCTATCGGGGCCAAGGTGGGATGCCCGCATGAGACGGTGTGGTGCATAGCCGGCGATGGCGGCTTCCAGATGACTGTGCAGGAGCTTGCCACCATGGTGCAGGAGGACCTCGATATCAACATAGCCGTCTTCAACAACGGTTGGCTGGGCATGGTGCGGCAGTGGCAGGAGCTGATCTACAACAAGCGCTACTTCGGCACCCAGCTTTACAACCCCGATTTCGTCAAGCTGGCGGAGGCTTACGGCATCAAGGGCGTCAAGGTCAGCAAAAAGATAGATGTAAGGCCGGCCATCCACAGGGCCATGGAGCACAAGGGACCCTTTCTCATCGAGTTCACCGTGGAGCCGGAGGAAAACGTTTACCCCTTCGTCCCGCCGGGCAAGACGATCGTGGAGTTCCTCGAACTGCCCGACCCGGCGGCCAGCTTCAAGAAATAGCAGCCGGATATTATTGATGGAGTAATTGTAGTTGAACAGGAAACACATATTAGTAGCCCTGGTGCAGGACCGTCCCGGCGTGCTCAACCGCATAGCCAGCACGCTGAGACGGCGCAATTTCAATATTGAAAGCATCGCGGTCGGGCATATTGAGCAGCCCGGCCTATCACGCATGACCATAGTGGTGGAGGGGGACGACGCCGGGGTCGAGCAGGTCAGGAAGCAGTTAGACAAAGTCATCGAGGTCATCCGCATCGCCGATATCACGGGCGAAAGCCCGGTGGCCCGCGAGATGGCCATGATCAAGGTCAAAGCCACGCCGTCCACGCGCAGCGAGATCATCCAGATCGTAGATATCTTCAGGGCCAACATCGTGGACGTCTCGCCCGATTCGCTGATACTGGTGGTAACCGGCACCTCGGACAAGGTGGATACGCTTATAGAGTTGCTGCGCGGGTTCGGCATCAGGGAGATGTCCCGCACGGGCACCATCGCCCTGCCGCGCGGGGGCGCCGGACCGCTCACCATCGAGGAGAACAAACCGCTCAGGCACGTCGTCGAACAGGCAGCGCCGGAGGAGGAAATCCTGCCGGACTGGTAGCTGCATATTCAATAAATCCGCAAATTCATCAGGAGGAAAGATGGCAAAGATTTATTACGAGAAGGACGCAGACCTGGCTTTATTGAAAGACAAGGTCATAGGCATAGTGGGCTACGGCAGCCAGGGGCACGCCCACGCGCAGAACCTGCGCGACAGCGGGCTCAAGGTCATCGTGGCCGAGGCCAAGGGGACCGAGGGACACAGGTCCGCCAAAAAAGCCGGCTTCGACGTTTTCGACGCGGCTGAAGTGGCAAAGAAGGCCGACGTCGTCATGATGCTGGTGCCGGACCAGTTGCAGGCCAAAGTGTACAGGGAATCGGTCGGCGACCAGATGGCCAAGGGCAAGACGCTCATGTTCGCCCACGGCTTCAACATACATTACGGCCAGATCATACCGCCCGATTATATCGACGTGTCCATGATCGCGCCCAAGTGCCCGGGCCACATGGTGCGGCAGCTTTACACCGAGAAATCGGGCCCGCCAGCCATCATCGCCGTGCACCAGGACGCCTCGGGCAAGGCTAAAAAACAGGCGCTGGCCTACGCCAGGGGCATAGGCTGCGCCAAGGCCGGCGTGATCGAGACCACCTTTAAGGAAGAGACCGAGACCGACCTCTTCGGCGAACAGGCCGTGCTGTGCGGCGGTGTAACCGCGCTGATCAAAGCCGGGTTCGAGACGCTGGTGGAAGCGGGTTACCAGCCCGAGATAGCCTACTTCGAATGCCTGCATGAGCTCAAGTTGATCGTGGACCTCATCCACCGGGGAGGCATGGGCTTCATGCGCTACTCGGTCAGCGATACAGCAGAGTATGGCGACTATACACGCGGCCCGCAGATAATCAACGACCACGTAAAAGGCGAGATGCAGGAGATACTGGAGGAGGTGCAGAACGGGAGCTTCGCGCGGGAGTGGATATTAGAGAACCAGGCCAACCGGCCGGTTTACAACGCGCTCAAAAAGCGGGAGGCCGAGCACCAGATAGAGGTGGTGGGCAAAGAGTTGCGCGCCATGATGCCCTGGCTGAAATAGCCGTTCCATGTATCCCGGCGGCATCGTGACAGGACATACTTATGAAAGGTGAACGTGTCCTCATTTTTGACACAACCCTGAGGGACGGGGAGCAGGCGGCGGGCACCAGCCTCAACCCGCAGGAGAAGCTGGAGATCGCCCGCCAGCTTGAGAAATTGGGCGTGGATATCATAGAGGCGGGCTTCCCTATCACCTCCCAGGGCGATTTCGAGGCGGTGCGCCTGGTATCACGCGAGCTAAAAAACTCAACCGTCTGCGCCCTCAGCCATGCCAACAGGGAGGCCATCGACCGCGCCTGGGAGGCGGTCAGGCCGGCTAAAAAAGGCCGCATCCACATCTTCCTCTCAACCTCCAGCATGCACCTGGCCTACCAGCTCAAGAAAAGCCAGGCCGACGTGCTCAAGTTAGCCGGCAGCATGGTGGCACACGCCCGCGGGTATATCAACGATGTCGAATTCACGCCCATGGATTCCACGCGTACCGATGCCAGATTCCTTTACGAGATATTAGAGGCCGTCATAGCATCGGGGGCCACAACGGTTAATATCGCCGATACGGTCGGCTATACCACCCCCGCCGAATTCGGCAAATTGATCGAGGGTATCGTTAAGAACGTACCCAACATCTCAAGTGCGCTGATCAGCGTGCACTGCCATAACGACCTGGGCCTGGGCGTGGCCAACAGCCTGGAGGCGGTGCGCAGGGGGGCAAGGCAGGTGGAATGCACCGTCAACGGCATAGGGGAGAGGGCCGGCAACGCCGCCCTGGAAGAGGTGGTGATGGCGCTCAAGACCCGCGGCGACCTCTTTCACATCGCCACCAATATCGATACCTCCCAGATATATAAGACCAGCCGCATGGTGAGCGAGCTTACGGGATTCGTGGTACCGCAGAACAAAGCCATCGTGGGCGCCAACGCCTTCCGCCACCAGTCCGGCATCCACCAGGACGGCGTCATCAAGAAGGCCGGCACCTACGAGATTATGGACCCCCATTCAGTGGGCGTACCATCCAGCGCCCTGGTGCTGGGCAAGTTGAGCGGCAGGCATGCCTTCAAAGAGCGGCTGCTGGAGCTCGGTTTCACGCTCGATGACGCGGCACTCAGCCACGCGTTCAAAGCTTTCAAAGAGCTGGCCGACAAGAAAAAAGAGATCACCGACCGCGATATACAGGCCCTCATAGGGGAGGAGTTGCGCACGGCCATTGAGGTATATCACCTGGAGCACGTGGGCGTATCCTGCGGCAACCACAGCATGCCGACAGCCACGGTGAGGCTGACCGGACCCAACAGGGAGGTGCTGGCGGATGCATCCCTGGGAACCGGCCCCGTGGACGCCGTTTACAAAGCCATCAACCGCATTGTGCGCGTGCCCAATACATTGACAGAGTTCACCGTATCTTCGATAACCGAGGGAATTGACGCCCTGGGCGAGGTGCTTATCCGCATCGAGAGCGAGGGGGCCACCTATACCGGCCGCGGATCAGATACCGATATAATCGTGGCCAGCGCCAAGGCCTATATGAACGCACTCAACCGCCTGCTGGTAAGCAAGAGGACCCGCAGGGAGGAGGACGGGGATGAGCCCTGAATTAGAGGCGGGACTGCGCCTGCTGTTAGCCGCCGTACTGGGGGGAGCCATCGGGTTTCAGCGCGAGATGGCCAAAAAGCCCGCCGGGCTGCGCACACACATCCTCATTTGCATGGGATCAGCCCTCTTTACGGTGGTCTCGGTGCTGGGATTTTCGGGCAACGTTGACCCCACCAGGATAGCCGCAGGCGTGGTCACGGGCATCGGCTTCATCGGCGCGGGGGTGATCTTCCGCGGCATGCGCGGCGACAAGGTCATGGGCATCACCACGGCAGCCAGTATCTGGGTAACGGCAGCCGTCGGCATCGCAGCCGGGTCAGGGCTCTACATCATCGCGACGGCAGCGGCCGTGGTCACCTTACTGGTCCTCATGATACCGAGGGTTAAAGGATGAGCAAAGAATGACACTGGCAGAAAAAATACTTGCGGCGCACTGCGGCCGGGAGAGGGTAAGCCCCGGGGACTTCCTCAGCGTCAGGTGCGACCTGGTTCTTTCCAATGACATCACCGCGCCCATTGCCATCAGGGAATTCGAGCGCCTGGGCGTCCCGCGTGTTTTCGATCCTTCAAAGATAGTGATGGTGCCGGACCATTTCTGCCCCAACAAAGATATACAGTCTGCCACCCAGGCCAAGATGCTGCGGGAATTTGCCAGGCAGCACGGCATAATATATTTCGAGGTCGGGCAGATGGGCATCGAGCACGTAATACTGCCCGAAAAAGGGTTGGTGCTGCCCGGGCAGGTGATCGTAGGGGCCGACTCCCACACCTGCACCTACGGCGCGCTGGGCGCCTTCGCCACGGGGATGGGCTCCACCGACATAGCCATCGCCATGGCCACCGGCGAGATATGGATGAAGGTTCCGCCCACTATCAAATTCGTTTACCATGGCAGGCCGGGCAAATGGACCGGCGGTAAGGACCTCATTTTGCATACCATCGGTGACATCGGCGTTGACGGCGCGCTCTACTCGGCCATGGAATTCCATGGCGAAGCCATAGACTCGCTCTCCATCGATGGGCGCTTCACCATGGCCAACATGGCCATCGAAGCCGGCGGCAAGGCCGGCCTCTTCCGTGTGGACAATACCACGCGGCGCTACCTCAAGGGGCGCACCCAAAGCAAATACCATGTATACGAACCCGACGCGGATGCAGAATATGATCGCGTCGTTGAATATGACGCCTCCAAAATCGAACCCCAGGTGGCTTTCCCTCACCTTCCCTCAAATACCAGGCCTGTCAGCAAGGCCGGCAACATACCCATCGACCAGGCGGTCATCGGCAGCTGCACCAACGGCAGGCTGGAGGACCTTCGGCTGGCAGCGCGGGTGCTCAAGGGCAGGAAGGTTGATCCCCGCCTGCGCTGCATCATACTGCCGGGTTCCCAGCAGGTTTACTTAGACGCGCTCAAAGAGGGTCTGATCGAGACCTTTATCAAAGCCGGCGCGGCTGTCAGCACCCCCACCTGCGGCCCCTGCTTAGGCGGGCACATGGGCATATTAGCAGAAGGAGAGAGGTGCATTTCCACCACCAACCGCAACTTCGTAGGCAGGATGGGCCACGCAAAATCCGAGGTTTACCTGTCCAACCCGGCCGTAGCCGCGTCCAGCGCCGTGCTGGGCAGGATCGCCGCTCCCTGGGAGTTAGCTTAAATGTCACACAAAGGCAAGGCCCACAAATACGGCAACAATGTAGATACCGATGCCATCATAGCCGCGCGCTACCTCAATGTGCACGATCCTGCGGAGTTAGCTGCGCACTGCATGGAAGATATCGACCCCGACTTCCTGCGCAGGATCAAAGCGGGGGACATCATCGTGGCTGAGTCAAACTTCGGCTGCGGCTCCTCGCGCGAGCACGCCCCTGTCGCCATCAAGGCAGCGGGCATATCGTGCGTTATCGGCAAGAGCTTCGCGCGCATCTTCTTCCGCAATGCCATCAACACCGGGTTGCCCCTGCTGGAATGCGGGGAGGCCGTGGATAACATCAAGCCGGGGGATGATGTTGAGGCCGACCCGGCCACGGGGACGATCACCAACCTATCCAGCGGCCAGACCTTCCGTTCAAAGCCCTACCCTGATTTCATGATGGAGATCATAGACGCGGGCGGACTGGTGGAGCACACCAGGAAAAAGATAGGCAGGGACAGGTGATTTGAATTTTGATATAGCCGTGCTGCCGGGAGACGGCGTGGGGCCGGATGTAACCAGCGAAGCGCGGCGCGTGCTGGACCAGGTGGGCCTGCGCTTCGGCCACCGTTTCGTGTACAAAGCTGGCTTGATCGGCGGCATAGCCATCGATAAAACCGGCAGCGCCCTGCCGCAGCCAACAATTGACACGTGCCGTAACTGCGACGCGGTCCTGCTGGGCGCGGTGGGCGGGCCCAAATGGGATGACCCCGGCGCCGCAACCAGGCCTGAGGACGGGCTGTTAGCCATACGCAAGGAACTGGGACTCTTTGCCAACCTCCGCCCTGTAAAGATGTTCAGGGTGCTGATGGGCGCCACCAGCCTCAAGCCGGAGGTGGTTCGCGATGTGGACCTGATGGTAGTGCGTGAACTGACGGGCGGGCTTTACTTCGGCAGGCCCAAGAAGCGCTGGAGCACCTCCAGGGGAAGGCGCGCGGTGGACTCCATGGTATATACAGAAAAGGAGATAGCGCGCATTTTGCGTGTCGGCTTCGAACTGGCCATGTCCCGCCGGCGCAGGCTGACCTCAGTGGACAAGGCCAACGTGCTGGAGACATCCAGATTGTGGCGGCAGATAGCGGGCGAGACAGCGGCTGAGTATCCGAAGGTCAGCCTTGACAATATGCTGGTGGACGCCTGCGCCATGCGCCTCATACGTGACCCCGCCTATTTCGACGTGATCGTGACCGAGAATATGTTCGGCGACATACTTACCGACGAGGCATCCATGCTGGCCGGCTCCATGGGCATGCTGCCCTCCGCCAGCCTGGCCGGCATACCGGCGGGCAAATCGTCCCGCGCCTTCGGCCTGTACGAGCCCATACACGGCAGCGCGCCGGATATCGCCGGCATGGACATAGCCAACCCCATCGCCGCCATTTTAAGCACAGGCATGCTGCTGCACTACTCGCTGGGACTGGGCAGGGAGGCCGCCGCGGTTGAGCAGGCCGTGCTGCAGGTACTCGAAGAGGGTTACCGCACCAAAGACATCATGACCGACGGCATGAAACAGGCGGGCACGGCGGAGATGGGCAAGCTGATTGCGGGGAAAATAATAAAATGAGACCGGCTGTATGAGACACGTTGACATTTACGATACCACCCTGAGGGATGGGGCGCAGCAGGAGGGGATATCCTTCACCGTTGCCGACAAGCTCAAGATCGTACATAAGCTGGACGAACTCGGCATCCAGTACATCGAGGGAGGGTGGCCGGGGGCAAATCCCAAGGACACTCAGTTCTTTGCCGTGGCTAAAAAACTCAAACTCAAGCACGCCGTACTGGTGGCATTCGGCAGCACGCGGCGCGGGGATACAAAGGCATGCGATGACGCCGGCCTGCAGGCGCTGGCCCAGTCCGGCGCGCGGGCGGCCAACATCGTGGGCAAGGCCTGGGACGTCCAGGTCAAGCGCGTGCTGGAGACCAGCCTGCAGAACAACCTGGCCATTATCGAAGAATCCGTGGCCTACCTCAAGTCGAAGGGGCTGATAGTGTTTTTCGATGCCGAGCACTTTTTCGACGGGTTCAAATCGAACCCGGCCTACGCCCTTTCGGCCCTGGCGGCAGCGGCCAGGGGAGGGGCAGACTGCCTGGTGCTGTGCGATACCAACGGCGGGACGCTGCCATCGGAGGCGGCGGCAGCCATCGGCAAGGCGGCAAAAAAACTAAACTGTCCGCTGGGCATTCACGCGCATAATGACAGCGACCTGGCCGCGGCTGTATCGCTGGCCGCCGTCCAGGCAGGTGTCAGCCACGTCGAGGGAACCATCAACGGCTACGGCGAGCGCTGCGGCAACGCCAACCTGTGCTCCATCATACCTGCCCTGGCGGCCAAAATGGGCATCAGGAGCCTTTCAGCCGCTCAACTGTCAAGGCTGACAGACGTCTCCCGCTTTGTTGCCGAGGTTGCAAACCTGCCACCGCCTTCCAACCTGCCCTATGTGGGCTGCAACGCCTTCCTGCACAAAGCCGGACTGCACGTATCGGCCATCGCCAAATGGGGTGACAGCTACCAGCATATCGACCCCGCTTCTGTAGGCAACAACCCCAAAATAGTGGTATCAGAACTCTCCGGCAAGAGCAATATCATCTTCAAGGCAAAAGAGCTTGGCATCCACATGCCTCCCGAGGGGAAAGAGGCGCGCAGGATACTCGAACAAATCAAGCATTTGGAGAACCTGGGCTTCCAGTACGAGGACGCCGATGCATCATTCGAGCTTCTATTGTTGAGGGCACAGGCCGGATACAAGCCGCCTTTCAACCTGGTGGATTATATGGTCGTGGTGGAGAGGCACAGGCGGCAGCCCGCCGTTTACGATATCGGCAGCGAGCTGCTGGCCGAAGCCACCATCAAGGTCAGGGTGGAGGGCAGGGTGATGCACACCGCGGCTGAGGGCAACGGCCCGGTCAACGCGCTGGACCGCGCATTGCGCAAGGCCCTGCTGGAGTCCTACCCCGGGCTGGCCAAAGTAGATCTCATCGACTACAAGGTTCGCATACTTGAGGGAAGCAGCGGGACCGGTTCCCTGGTACGCGTCTTCATCGAATCCTCCAACGGTAAAGCGCAGTGGCGCACCGTGGGCGGCTCCACCAACATCATCGAGGCAAGCTGGCTGGCGCTTTACGACAGCATGGAATATTTCCTGCTGCGGGTGGATAAAAAGTCCAAGAAAAGCAGTTTATAGACAATAGGGACAAGCGGGAGGTTATGATGCAGGAATGGTATAAATGCCCTGAGTGTGGCAAGGATCTTCTATACGGGGCAAATCCATGTACTTTCTGTAGATGCTCTTTAGCCTGGTCGCAGCAGGGGCCGGTACTTTACCTACCGCCGATCGGCGCACCACAGCAACAGTTAGCAAAGTCCCCGCTGAGTGTGGTCAGTAATGACATGCAAACCACCCCGGTGAATGTAGCGGTCAGCGACCTGCCTATCGAGATGGTAATGGTAGCCGGCAATGATACGCCGGGCACACTCATAAATAAATTAAAAAAGTGGCAACGGAACCAGATAATGCTTTCGATCGGCATAGGCGTTATCATTACGGCCTGCCTGTTCTGTGCCTTTGTGTGGATCCCGAATGCGAGAACAGAAGGCTACAATGCAGGCTACGCCCAGGCCAATAAAGAGAACGAGGCTAAGGCTAAAGAAATTGCCGCCCTGGTAGAAACAGATTACCAGGATTTAGAGCGGGACTACCAGGGTTTAGACCGCACAAATCAAGCTTTAGAACAAGAGGGGTGGAGTTTAGAGAGGAGGAATCAGGATTTGCAGAGCCGGAATACCAGTTTACAGAGTCAGAATAGAAGTTTGCAGAGCCAGAATAGCAGTTTGCAGAGCCAGAATAGCAGTTTGCAGAGCCAGAATTACAGCCTGCAGAGCCAGGTCTGGGAGTTAATGCGCAGGTGCTCACCGTATTATTAACACCTGCACTGCAGCTGGTAAAAATGCAATAAAATAGGGCGGCCTTTGGGCCGCCCTATTTGTCAGTGACAGGTACTGAAACTTATTCAGCTTTGATAATGGCCGCGATACCCTGGCCGCCGCCTTCGCACATGGTGGCGACGCCATATTTGCCTTTCTTCTCTTTGAGGATCCTGGCAAGCGTGCCGACTAAGCGGATGCCGCTGGCGCCCAGCGGGTGGCCGATGGCCATGGCGCCGCCATGGACATTGACCTGTTCCCATTTCAGGCCGAACTCTTTGACAGCATACAGGGACACTACCGCGAAGGCCTCATTGACCTCCCAGTAATCGATGTCCTTGGCCTGGAGACCGGCGGCCTTCAAGGCATTCTTGGTGGAAGGTACGGGGCCTGCGCCCATGATCGTGGGGTCAATGCCTGCCATGCCGAAGGAGACAAAGCTGGCTATGGGCTTGAGGCCGAGTTTATTGGCTTTCTCACGTGACATGATGAGCATGGCAGTCGCGCCCGCATTCAACGGGGAGGAGGTGCCTGCCGTGATCGTGCCGTCGGGCTTATACGCAGGCTTCATACCGGCAAGCTGCTCAAGGGTGCTATCGCCGCGTACAGCCGCGTCATAATCGAACATCTGCTTGCTGCCGTCGGGGAGCGTGATCTCCACCGGCAGGATCTCGCCTTTGAGCCATTCCTTTGACTCGGAGGCCAGCTTATGTGACCGGACGGCGAATTTATCCATATCTTCCCTGGTTATACCGGCCATCTCCTGCAGTTTCTGTGCGGTGAAGCCCATATTGACCGAGAACATAAGGTCGATATTCTTGTACTTCGGGTCGTTGATAAGCCCGTCGGGATACTTGATTGCGCCGCCGCCGCCCATGGGGATATGTGTCATATGCTCGATGCCGCCGCAGAGTACCACATCGGAATAGCCGCAGGCAATGCTCATGACACCGGTGCGCAAGCCGCAGAGGGCTGAACCGCACTGCTGGTCAACCTGTTGGGTGGCAACTTCGAAGGGCAACTGGGCGTAAAACGCAGGGAATTTGCCGCCGAAGGTGAAGTTTTCAAGCAACGGATTGGCAGTGCCCGTGATGGCCTCATCGATCTCTTTGGGATCCAGCTTGTTCCTCTTGATCAACTCATTCCAAAGCAAGGCCAGGACTTCATCCATCCTGTAGCCGTTCAATAAATCCTTCTCTGGTTCCTTGGGACGGGACCTGGAAAACGCGGAGCGTAAATAGTCAACAATCACAACTTCTCTGGCAAGACCCATTTTAATTACTCCTTTTTTTAAATTTACGTCCCATTTTACACGGTTGCACTGATTATGACAAACGCCTTTAAGCGTAATTTTACCGCGGTTCTCGGCGTATTACCCTTTTATCACGCCTATGGGCACAGCCATGGCGACCTTGCGGCAGATGCCCGCCCCCTGCGCAATTTCAACTACGCCGGTGACATCTTTATAAGCATGCGAGGCCTCCTCCGCCAGAGATCCCATATCATCTGTCCTGACATAGATGCCCTTTGCCGCGAGTTGGCCTGCCACGTCGGTACCGCGCATCCCTTTTTTAGCCGCACCCCTGCTCTGCAGCCTGCCGGCGCCATGACAGGTAGAGCCGAAGGTATCCTGCATGGCCCTCTCCGTGCCGACGGCAATATATGAGCACCTGCCCATGTCACCCGGTATGAGCACCGGTTGTCCCACCGCCATGTACTTATCCGGCACACCCTTTTGCCCTGCCGGGAAGGCGCGGGTCGCCCCCTTGCGGTGTACACACAGTTTCATTATTTTTCCATCGACCGTGTGTTCCTCGATCTTGGCGATATTGTGGGCAACGTCGTAAACCTGCTCCAGGCCTATCTCGTCAATCCGCTTGCCGAAAACCTTTACGAACGATTCCCGTGTCCAGTGAGCGATGCAATGGCGGTTGGCCCAGGCATAGTTGGCTGCGCAGGCCATGGCGGCCAGGTAGTCCCGTCCCTCCTCAGAATCCACCGGCGCGCAGGCAAGCTGGCGGTCGGGCAGGGATATGCCATACCTGTTGACCGCCCCGCCCATGATGCGCAGGTAATCGTCGCAGACCTGGTGGCCCAGTCCCCTTGACCCGCTGTGAATCAGCATCAGCACCTGGCCTACGCGCGTAATGCCCATGGCGGCGGCAGCACCTTTATCATATATCTCGCGGACCGCCTGCACCTCCAGAAAATGATTGCCCGAGCCCAGGGTTCCCAGTTGCGGCGCGCCGCGCTTTTTAGCCCGTGCGCTTACCTTGCCGGGGTCCGCAACCTTCATGCAACCCATCTCCTCGGTGACATCGAGGTCCTGCCTGCTGCCGTAGCCTTTTTTCACCGCCCACCCGGCGCCCGAAGTCAGCACCTCGTCCATCTCCTTCTCGCTTGTCCTGATTTTGCCCTCCGATCCCAATCCGGACGGGACATTGCTGAAGAGGTGGTTGATTAACTCCCTGATCTTGGGCCTGACCTCGTCTTCACCGAGGTTGGTGCGCAGCAATCTGACCCCGCAGTTGATGTCATAGCCTACGCCGCCGGGCGATATGACTCCGTCGCTCACGCGCATTGCGGCCACGCCTCCGATAGGGAAGCCGTAGCCCCAATGAATATCCGGCATAGCCATGGAATGTCCGACGATGCCCGGCAGGAAAGCCACATTGGCCACCTGTTCCAGCGACTGCTCCTCCCTGATCGTGTCCAGCATGGCGCCGCCGGCATAGACCAGGCCGGGCACCCGCATACCGCTCTTGTAATCCTGCGGTATCTCCCAGCGGTAATCGTCGATCCTCTTTAACTCACCCTGCCATGCAGTCATAAATAGACACCTATATATCAAAAATTATTTTGACCCGATACCCGCCGTCCCGTTGGCCAATCTCCAGGTCATGATAAGTGGCCGCCTTGATCTCCCTCCTGATCCTGTGATCTTCCGGCTCCAGCTCCTGTCCTGCGCATCTTGCCGTCAGCCGGTTCCCGTCTATCACTATATCAAATTTGAACAGGACCATTTTCTCTGTATAAATTATGTAAAGCAACTCGTTGAGCCATTGCACCAGCAAACTTTCCGCGTCCTCTGATTCAAGCATGATCTCCCTGGTAATATTCTGCCGCAGCGTATCTACATCGATCAGCAGGGAAAGCATGCCGGCAGCTGCATTGGAAAAAAGGGTGGGCAGGTCTTTACCCCTGGCTATGATGCCGATATCGGCGGTATGGTCTATGACTTCGAACGGAAGGCCCTTCACAGCCTATATTATAGACTCAAAAGGCAATTGGTCGCACGGGTACATTGTTTGACTTAAAGCTTGGGGGGATGATACCATATTTAGTCTTTCGGGCCGCTAGCTCAATTGGTAGAGCAGTTGACTCTTAATCAACCGGTTCACGGTTCGAGTCCGTGGCGGCTCACCAGCTTTTTTAAAACAGGGTATCCCTGTTTTATCCACCTTTTCTCCGTATTATCCTTGCTTTTATGCCGAGCGTCTTCTAAAAACCAGGTATAAGACCCCGATAATGCCGATAGTAAACAATGCTATTATGCCGTATATCAGGATATCGTTATTATTAAATAAGTCAACCGTAAAGCTTCCTGCGGGGACACCATTTACATGGACCGTATATGCTCCAGGGTCATTACGGCTGGTAGTGAAATTGACTGTTGTTGATTGACCGCTGGAGAGTGTTATACCCTTCGATTCCGCTTCCTGCCCGTTTATATACAATGTCACCTTTGATGTGCCGTTGGAGCCACCTCTATTTGTAATAGTGGCTGATACATCCACTTTTTCGCCGGGTGATACTCTGGTGGACGCAATCAAAGCGGTCTGTACCACGTTATTGGGAAGATTCGTGGGTGGCGCCATGGGGCTTATGCCAGTCACGCCGCCCGATTGCTGGGAACCAGAACCGATATACGCAGGGCAACCAATGGTCATGAATTAAATCTCATTGGGCCCGATAACTGAAAGGCATTCTGCAGGATAAGGAATAGTATCAAGATATCTTAAACGCACATAATAGGTGGTACAAGGAGAGAGATTGTTTGCCGTACCTTTGAAAGTGATATCCCAAGTAAGCATGGCATATTCACCGTCAACCGACCAGTGCTGAATCTCTGAAACCATATCCGCGTTAACCCTGTAGGCATATACGCCTGGCGTAGTGCCGTATTCAAAGACAAAAGGGTTCTCATTTTCCTGTTGCGCCGCAAACATTCTAAGCCTTACACTCTGAGAAATTGCCCCATTGAAAACAGCTGATGTTATGCTTACGTCCGTCGCAGGCAAGGTGGTAAAGGTAACAATGATCGGACACTCGATCCCAGGTAGTGGGTCTTGAGCTTGGACATTGGTAGGCAATAATAGCGGCTGAAGCATCATCAATGGCAGTATCAAGATGGATAATAATTTGTTCATAAATTCTCCCGAGTCACTCTCTCTGGGTGCACTCAAATCAGTACGGCAAACAGTATATAAAAGTCATCCTCCGATGTCAACGGAATTTGCATATAGCCGTGCAGACCTTTACCGGGTTGTTACGGTTGTTATGTAACACGTTAAACAGCAATCCCTTAAACAACAAACAGTCTCTTTCATTTCGCTGCGCATAATTGTACAATATGGCATTCTTATATGTTGGAGGTCATGATGAAGTACGTAATGGCTGTCTTAATGCTGTCAATCCTTGTAACGGGATGCGCACCTGCCGGCGATGCAGTTACAGGCCCACCTCAAACACCGGCTGCAGTTGACAACCAGAGCTCCCTGGTTCCTCCTGACCCGACCGCAACGGAACTGCAACCCACGCCTCAGCCGCCCGATGCTGCGCCACAACCGGCTGTTACACCCAAAGTGGTTAAGATAACCTACCTGGCGCATTCCTGCTTCCTGATAACTTCTTCAGATGGACTAAAGATAATAACGGACCCCTATAATGCCATAGGGTACGCGCCCGTAAACGAGTCGGCTGACATAGTAACCGTCAGCCATGAGGACTTCGATCACAGCAATGTTGCCGGGGTAAAAGGACAACCGGAGGCAGTAAGAGCGCCGGGAACAACCACTGTTAAAGGCGTTGAGTTTAAAGTCATCGAGGCCTGGCACAATTCAAGCAAAACCATGGCCAATAATATTATCTGTTTCACCGTAGATGGCATTAAATTCTGCTTCCTCGGTGACCTGGGAAGCATGCTGAGTCCTGAACAAATATCGGCAATCGGAAGCGTGGACGTACTATTTGTCCCCGTGGGCGGGGGTTATACAATTAATGCGCAGAAGGCGACGGACACATATATCGCTTTAAATCCGGCGATTGTCATACCCATGCATTACAGCTCGCCAAAGTTAATTTTTACCCTGGATGGGATAGACGACTTCATACAGGGCAAAACCAACGTAAAAAAGCTGGACTCCAGCTTGCTGGAGATCAGTAAGGCCGAATTGCCAGCCGCCACCACGATAATGGTCATGAGTCCGGCCAGATAGTATTTGTTTCGGACGTTGCCGGCCTGCAAACTTCATGCTATCCTGCCCATTTTTAATCACAAGCATGTGGTTTGTACGCTATTTAAGTATTTTCCCCTATTTTAATCTTGACCCGGCAGGTATATAATATGGCTACTGAAAAGTAAAGGAGGACATTATGGCAGTTGACAAAAAGAGGATCGCAGGTCTCGTCGGTTTCTGGTGTTTCATCGTGGGTTTCGTTATTGCCGTTGTAGCCGGACTGATTCTTCCCGGGAACGCAATAGTAACCCTGGTACTGGTCATTTTGGGCATCGTAATCGGCTTCCTCAACATCACACCCAAGGAGACCCAGGCGCTCCTGCTGGCAGCGATCGCTTTGATCGTAGTCGGCAATGCATTCGCACCGCTTAAATTCCTCGGCATCGACACATACATCGCCGGCATCCTGGCCTATGTAACGGTCCTGGTAGCCCCGGCAGCGGTAATCGCCGCCATCAAGACACTCTGGGCCATCGGCAAACCCGGGGACTAATCCATCATTTAATCCAACCACAAATTCCTGACATTGTAACGAAAAGGCGGGAAAGCCGACATCCGGCTTTCCCGCCTTTTGTTGTGCGCGTTTACTCAACGCCATCCTGAATGCTGTTACTCTACGAGGGGGCCGGGTATCACTCCTTTGAAGACGAACCTGATGTTGAATGTGATATGGCCTCCCGCAGACATGTACTGGGAGGGCGGCGAGACGCCCTCGAAAACGGCGCTGTAGGGTCCGCCGGAACTGTAATTGACGGAATATGTACCAGAGGGCGCATTAGTGAAACTGTGGGGCGCATTGCTTCCCGATTCCACGTACGGGCCTGTCAACACATATCCCAGGGCGCCCGACCATGGCTCACCGTTGAGCGTAGCATTGACGGTCACCGTACCCTTGGGCTGAGCATAGAAGTTGAGCGTGAAAATGATAGTCCCATTATGCCCCAGTGTCTGGGATGCAGAGGGTGAAACCCCCGCGAAGGTGGCTCCGATGGGGCCTCCCGAGTTATAGCTGACTGAATAGACGCCAGTCGGCTGGCTGCTGAAATCGCCGGGTATGGATGAGCCGGAGTTGTATTTCGCCCCGCTGATGGTGTAGCTGATGGGGCCGGAACCCATGGCCGTCTGCCACGGGGCACCGTCAAGGGTGGCATTCACAATGATAGAGCCGTACGACTGCTGCATGACGAAATTCATGGTGTAGAAGATTGATCCACCGGGGCTCAAAACCTGCTGGGCCGATGGACTGATGCCAGAAAGTGTGGCCCCTGCCGGGCCGCCGGAATTGTAGTTGAATTGTATGTTTCCCGCCGGTATGTCACCTACCGTGCCCGGAACGGAGTACCCTGTCTTTTGCACAGGGCCGCTAACAGCATAATGGGAAAGGGTATAGTTTACCGGCCCCGACCATGCTGCGCCATTGAGCGTAGCTGCGACCACCGCAGTGCCCTGCGTGGTTATGGGTGGAATGGGCGGAACAGGCGGGATAGGTATGACGCTGCCGGATGTAACGAAATACCATGGCGAGGTCCATCCCGATGTCTGGGACCCCCTGAACGCGCGGACCCGCCAGAAATAGGTGCTCCCGTCGTTGAGCTTGCCATACGGTATGGAATAAAACAAATTGGTCACTCCGGTAGCATCAACCGCCAGGCTCTGAAAAGAGCTGTCTGATGACACCTGTACCTGGTAAGTGTCCGGACTGACGCTGAGCCAGGTAAGAACGGTGACCTGTGGACTCACCGTGCCGGCATTGGGTGGCGCGGCCAGCACAACCCCCAATGGAGCGGAAATAACGCCGCAACCCAGGGCGGCTACCACTATAAGCAAAAGACCTATGACAGCAATCCGCATTTCAACCTCCTGAATTTTGTATATCTGCGGGCGATTGTAACACAGGGACACAGTGGCGTACAATGAGTGTGAGAACGAAGCGGGCCATGGCCTTGCCATAGCGCATTTGATAAAATAAAAGGCCCATTTCATCAGGCCAGCTTACGGGGGAGTGTCGGAACTGGCAGACGAGCATGACTTAGGATCATGTGCCGCAAGGCGTAGGGGTTCGAGTCCCCTCTTCCCCAGTGGCTATATAAATAAAAGGGGCAGGTGACAACAATGGAAATGAAGGTAAGAAAAATAAAGCAATCAAAGATCCACAAGGTGGACTTCTCCGGCCTGGGGTTCGGCGACGTCTTCAGCGACCACATGCTGAGGATGGACTATAAGAACGGTAAATGGGGCCCGGCCAGGATCACCCCGTTCGCACACATCCGCATGCTGCCATCCATCACTGTACTCCACTATGCCCAGGCGGTTTTCGAGGGCTTGAAAGCTTTCCGCGCCAACGATGGCACCGTCAACGTATTCAGGGCGGATAAGCATGCCGAGCGTTTCAACCGCTCCTGCCAACGCCTCTGCATACCGGAGATCGACAAAAAGGTCTTGATGCAGGGCATGCTGAAGCTGGTGGAAATGGAGCGCGAATGGATACCAAAGCAGAAGGGCTATGCCCTTTACATCCGCCCGTTCGTCATTGCCTCCGACAACAACATAGGCGTCCACGTCTCCAAGACCTATAAGTTATTTGTCATTCTTTCTCCGGTGGGCGCTTATTACAAGGAAGGAATGAACCCTGTAAAGCTTATTACGGCCATAGAGCACACGCGTGCCTCAGAGGGCGGCACCGGCTTTGCCAAGACGCCCGGCAATTACGCCGCAAGCCTCTATGCCGCACACGAAGCGCAGAAGAAGGGCTACACACAGGTGCTATGGTTAGACGGCCTGCACAAACATTACATCGAGGAAGTCGGCACCATGAACGTGTTCTTTTACATCGGTGACGAACTCATCACGCCGCATCTGGGCGGCACCATACTGGCAGGCGTTACCCGCGACTCGGTCATTCACCTTGCCAGAGACTGGGGCATAAAGGTCGTGGAGCGCAAATTAGCCATGGACGAGGTGATCGCGGCCTGGGATGCCGGCAAGCTCAGGGAAGCCTTCGGCACGGGCACAGCTGCCGTCATTTCACCCATCGGCTCGATTATGCATAAAGAGAAAAACATCGTGATCAACGGCGCAAAGACCGGCGCCCTTTCACTGAAGCTGTACGAGGCCATTACAGGCATACAGTACGGTGAAAAGCCGGATAAATTCAACTGGGTCATAAAAATAAAGTGAGCCGGTGCGGGCGCCGGTCGGAAGACGTAGCTGCGAAAGGTGCCGGCTGTTTGACACGTTTTTACCCCAGACTATATACTTTACTCTGCATTCGCGGGGGCCATTAGCTCAGCTGGTTAGAGCACAGTCCTGATAAGACTGGGGTCTGTGGTTCGAGTCCACAATGGCCCACCACTTAGCCTCGATTGTACCAACCAAAGCTGTTCCTTGATGGGTGAGGTATATGTAGGTGGAAGCGGGAGCGTCAAAGGGAGCGGCAAAAACCAGCTATGTCATCATTGTATTACAACGGTATGGGAATGTGTGCTAAATTAGATAGATGAGTGATAATCAACAGCTTAATTCCCAGTCCTTTGAAGTCTTTGTATCGATTAAAGACATGAATCAGCAGTATTATCTCCTCAAGATTGTGAAACGCAATTACCATGTCTATTGTATCCCGCCTGATTTAGGAATTCACTATAACTTGCATGAAATCTTCGTTAAATGTTTGATTGAAAATACATAGATGAAAAGAATTAGTCGCATTTCTATCATAATATTGACATTCATACTGTATTCTCAGTTATCTACTGGCTGCAACCAAAATATCGTGTACCCAGAGCGGGTATCAATGACAGAAGCCAACGACATAATTGGAAGAACTATACCCCTGCCCTCCTATTTACCGTATGGGTTTGCTATCCAGAAAACATATATCCTGGAAAATGTGCAAGTTGTTAAAACAGTTGCATTTATTATTTCTGACCAAGCAGTAGAAGGAAAACAGACTAGAATAGATCAACTTAACGGTAAGCTGGTATTACAAATATCATGGAATCGCCTCATCGGTGGATTAAAGCTGGAAGGTGAAAAATTTGATGTCAGTGGTGGTCGGGCTGGATTTGAAGGCGCAGTTTTGGTTGAACACGACGATCGTAATGATTTATTGTGGACTTGGGCACCGAACTGGCCAAACGATGAAGGTTTCGCATTCCGGCTATACGCAGATAAAAGTATCCCGGTAGAAGAGCTAGTAAAAATGGCAAGATCAATGCGCTACTGATTGGTAGAATATGTATAAGTGCAGGTTGTGCCTTCCAGCGTCAAACGAGCGCCAACCGGAAGTAGCCTCAGATTGAGGTGAAAGCAGGTACATAGAAGTCACAGACCTCTTACACACAGGGGGTCACTGGTTCAAATCCAGTATCGCCCGCCATCTCAGGTAGTATTATCGCCTTAACAATAAGCGGTCATTTCGCAATGTGGGCGTTGCTTTCGAAAAATCGGGCAATTGTAGCCTTATCTATTTTTCCTTCTGCCGTACGAAGAACGATCC
>Ga0247841_10003592_pt1 | contig 28271 bp, 19 predicted proteins | sample LaCruzMarch2015__2_FD_192410 | JGI IMG/M metagenome (GOLD analysis project Ga0247841, IMG submission 192410) | Freshwater microbial communities from meromictic Lake La Cruz, Castile-La Mancha, Spain - LaCruzMarch2015_18m | ecosystem: Environmental > Aquatic > Freshwater > Lake | place: Spain... | reverse complement strand
AGAAACGTAGGATAGACGCCCCCGTCTGTCTGAAAAAACGTAGGATAGACGCCCCCGTCTGTCTGAAAAAACGTAGGATAGACGCCCTCGTCTGTCTCAACGTAGTCACCCTGAGCCTTAGCCTGTCCTGAGTTTATCGAAGGGTTTCATGTGTGTTTTCTATCTTCTTTAGTCGGCTGAGGGCAGCCAACCTACGATGTTTTAATGCTCTTTAGCGGCTGAGGGCAGCCAACCTACGATGTTTTAATGCTCTTTAGCGGCTGAGGGCAGCCAACCTACGATGTTTTAATGCTCTTAGCGGCTGAGGGCAGCCACCCTACGGCTGTTTCAATGCTCTTTGGTCAAGCGAGGGCGCATAACCTACTTTTGAACCAACTTTCCAAACATATTTACCTGCCGACATAAAAAAATGCAGAAACATGAAAAAATAGTTTGACTGGAAAACGTAGCTTGATTATTCTCGTCTTATCATTGGAATAGTTTCTGGGTAATAAAGTAAAGAAACTATGTATATAAAAGGAAAATATAGATGTTAGAGGTTTCATGTTTCTGTGCATTTCGATGCCAACAGAATTTAATTTGTGGTTTAACACAGGTTTTCAAAACTCAAACTGTATGCATTTTCGAACTTCAAACGAGCCGAAGGCATACAAAAAAAATCTAAACAAGACAAAATGGTTTTGTATCTTTTAAAGGAGTTTTTCGTATGAAGAAATTACTACTATTAGTGGTACTCATGTGCCTTTTCACCTGGACGGCTTTTGCTTTAAGCATGACTTTGTCAAATTCGGGTACGGGATCTGATTCTGCCCCCGTTATCGTTTCTGTCACCGGTTCAGGAGCTCCCGCTGGTTCTACGATAACCAGTACATCGGTAACATGTTATATCGGATCTTATATTGCAAACTGGTACGACATTAACCTGACCATTGGGGGAACGACTTACACTAACGTCGGCAATCTCACCGATGCAGTGTATGCAAACCTGAACGGACTGAATCCCAACGGACAGGTAATTACAGTAACCTCAGTGGATTTGGACGATTATTCGGATGGTGTTACACTTACGTTAAGTGTAACAATAAATTATGACCCACCTGCAGGTGCTCCCGGCGTAGTTACTGTTCCCTCTCCTACAGACGGAGCTTTAAACGTAGCATTAGCAAGCGGAAACCTGACCTGGACTTGGGGAGCGGATACTGCTACTTATGACTTATGGTTTGGACCCACCGGCAGTATGGTAAAAGTTGTAGATAATCAAGCAGTTGGTACAGCCAGCTACACATATCCTGCTTTACCAAACTATACTGCTTATACCTGGCAGGTAATATCCAAAAATGCTACTGCCAGACAAACAACAAACGGACCTGTCTGGAGTTTCACAACAACTCCTCCCATTATCAGCTTTCCTTATAGCGCAAGCTTTGATGGTACTACTTTCGTTCCGGCTAACTGGGCTAATACACCTGTAGTTGGGACATACTTGTGGAATCGTTCTACCACCGGCACCTCTCCCACTTGCACAACTCACAGTGGCGCCGGCATGGCAAGATTTAATTGTTATAACATTTCTGCAGGGAACAAAGCTGACCTCGTAACCCCTGCCATAGCCATACCAGTAGGTGAAGCTTACCAATTGAAATTCTGGATGTTCCGTGACTCCGGTTATCTCACTTATGCTGATTTGATTAATGTTTATGAAAACAGCACTCCTACTTCTGTTGGCGGTACATTGAAAGGAACCATTAACCGTTCTTATTCATTAGCTCCGGTTGTAGCGGTCGCCAACCAATGGTACGAATATACTTTTAATTTGACGATTGAATCAGCACGGACTGAACGCTATATCATCTTTCAGGCTGTAAGCCAATATGGTAACAACATATTTATTGATGACATTTCAGTTGCAGTAGCTCCTGCTGTTCCAATCTTTTCGATTAGTCCTGTTAACAAGAATTTTGGATACCAACTAAAGGATACGTCTGCTTTTCAGGAATTTGTAATTACAAATACCGGCGGGGCTCCATTAGTAATCAACGCTGCGGATATCACCTTTGCTGGTGGTTCATCCGGATATTATACCTTTGATCCATTGCCGACCAATATGAACATCGGTGGGGGACTGACTGATACTCTCAGAGTAGAATACAGACCTGACACAGCGGGCGGTCCCTATACTGCCATAATTAATATAATTCATAACGCAGCCGGCTCACCGCAGGTCGATTCATTAACAGGTATGTGTAACGACCCGACGATTGTTGCTCCAATAGCCCAAGCATTTCCCGACGGCACAATACCAACCGATTGGACACTCAGCGGTCCTCAGAGCTGGTTATTTGCCGGTAGTGGTGGTTATGGCGCTGCAACTAACGGTGGAAAAGACCCCAGTACATTTGCCTGGGTGGATGGCTCCGGTTCTGCCGCTTTAACCGGTATTACCCTGACTACACCTCCGATAGACGTTACTGCTTTATCTACCCCTCAATTGAAGTTTGGCTACTTTACCAATAATATCACTACTCCTTTGGTACCAGCAGACCAAAACACTCTAAAATGCGATGTTTGGAGTGCTGATGTTTGGACGAACATTTTTACTGATAACAGCAATGATCCTGCCTGGCGGACTGCTACAATTTCGTTAGCAGGCTATACCAGTCCCATCATGCTGCGCTTCGTGGTGGACAAGGGCACTGGTAATGTGTTTTATGATGATATCCTGATTGATGATGTGAAAGTGCAAGACCCACCCACAGGACCTCCTAATCCAGTCGCTCTGGGTTTACCCGTGGATGATACGATTAATTCTACCAATCAGCCTACTTTCACGTTTACACCTTCAGAACTCGGGAACCCTGCTGAAAGATTCCTGGTGTATTGTGATGCCAATGCTGACCCCACAACACTCGTGGGCACAGTCACCGCAGCTCCATATCAATATACTTGCACAGTTCCTTTGACTTATGGTGGCGTTTATAACTGGAAAGTAGTTGCTAATCGTACCGTGGAAGGTAATTCTGTCGGTAACGAAATCCGCACATTGACCGTAATGGCAGACCCAACCATCTCTGTTACAGATACTCCCTTCAATTACGGTTTTGAAGAAGCTGTATATCCTCCTCTCGGGTGGACATCCCATATAAGTACAGGGACTTACAGTATTGTCCGGGCTGATAGTTCAAACAATACTGATGCTGTTTATCCACGTACCGGAGGTTGGATGGGAGTATACGACAGTTGGAATGCGCCTAATGGCGATAGTGCCTGGCTGTCAACTCCCCCGATTTCTATGACCGGTCTGTATAATTACTCTGTATCCTTCTGGGTATGGAGAGACTCAACCAATACATCTTATACCGATAAGTTCGTTGTCTATTCCAGCTCTTCCGGAAGTATTGTTGCCGATTCCACTTATCTTGGCACAATACACCAGTCTCTAACCGCGGAACCTGTTTCAGCAGGACCTCCGGGTTGGCAGCAATTTACTTACGAAATCGGATCAGGTTCAAGAACAGTTAAACATGTTTTCTTCCAAGCTGTATCAAATTATGGCAATACCATGAATTTGGACGATATCCAAATCTTCCGCGTAGCCGGTGGCACTCCACCCAACGCGGTAAATATGGTTTCGCCTGTGGATGCTGCAGTGGGTATTGCAGTTGGCACCTCTCCGTTATTGTCCTGGTTAAGCGGTGGCGGCGCACCTACCGGATATCGGCTTAATTTCGGTACAGACGGTGGCGGGTTAACGCCTCCTACTAGTATTGCCAATAATCTGGAAATGGCTATGGCAACCACTTATACACCCGCTTCTCCTCTGGATTTCGGAACTACCTATTACTGGCAGGTCATGGCTTATAATGGAACTCCTCCCGCTACTGCCAGCGCAATCCACTCATTTACCACAGTTCAGGCGCAAACTATGCCCTTCGTAGAAAACTTTGCCGGTGCCACCATTCCTACAGGATGGTCTCAGAGTTATTCAGGTGCTGTAGTATCAAACCGATGGGCAGTTTCTGTTTCTGCCAATGCCGGCGGTGAAGCCAATGAAATGATGGCAACTTACACAAACGGTACTGGGGTAACCAGACTAATGACTCCTCCCATCAATGTTGCCGGAGTAACCGATCTTAACCTGTCCTTCCGTCATTTTTATAATTCTTATGGCGCAGGAATCAGCTATAAAGTTCAAACCAGTCCTGATGGTGTGAACTGGACAGACACAAGCTGGTCTTATGCCGGTGGAACTGTAGATGCTACAGGAATTGTTTCGATACGCATAGCCAATACTGTAAATACAAAGTATTTTGCCTGGGTTTTGGATGGCGACCATTATCAATTTGACTATTGGTATATTGATAACGTATCCGTCAAACAACAACTTCCATATGATGTGGGCACAGCCAGTATTGGTTTGAACGAAGCGCTTCATCCCACTGTTGTAACACCGCAAGCAACCGTAATAAATTATGGCTTGAACATTACATCCTTTGATGTTTCAATGACCATCACCGGCGGCTATTTATCAACCAAGACCGTCACACTTCTGGCTCCCGATTCGACGTTTGTTGTAATATTCGATCCCTTCACACCTACCTTGGGTAGCTCCTATACCGTCGATGTAGCAACATCCTTGAGAGATGATGGAGATGCAACCAATAATGCCCTTTCCAATGAACTCGTCTGCGTAAATCTGAATGTTACTGCCTATGCCTTTGCAGCTTCTCCGTCCACCATGGCGGGTCCTTCCACCTTCAATCTGAGAAGACCCTATGAAATTACCAGATTGGCTATCAGCCCACTTCCACTCTCAACAGACTTCCTGTCCGGTGGATCCTGGATCAATGGCATCTGGTACGGAGTTCAGTATAGCACTACGAGTAGCACCCTTTGGACTATAAATAATGTATCCGGTGCTATGGTTTCATTAGGTACCGTTGGAGTGGGTTTGAGTGCCATTACTTATGACAAACCCAATAATGTCCTATATGCAAGCACAGCGACAGCTCTCTATACCCTCGACCGTGTAACCCGTGTTTGCACTCTGATAGGAACTTTTGGAACAGGAATTATCGGCGTACTTGAGCTTGCCGTCGATTTCTCATCCGGAACGTTGTATGCCATCGATAATGCCACTGATGCGCTATACACAGTCAATAAAACAACCGGTGCAGCAACTCTGGTTGGTGCTCTGGGTGTGAATCTGAACTATGCGCAGGATATGTGCTTTGACCAGGTGAACGGAAATCTATATCTGGCTGGTTATGCTTCCACCGGCGCACTGTATTGGATTGACACAGTAACAGGTGGCGCTTATAATGCCGGAAGATTCCAAAACGGAGCGGAAATGGATTGCTTTGTCATTCCTTATGCTCCCGATTCGCCTGTTGTAACTGTTTCTTTGGATCCAGTTGCTTTAGCACCTATGCTTAGCTGGCAGACTATACCCGGTGCTGCAAGTTATCAGGTGAACAGCGATTTGGATGCGACAGGAACTTTCGGTACACTTGAGTATTCTACCACAGGTCTGTCATGGACTGATGAAAATACTGCCGGAGTGGATAATAAATTCTATAAAGTAAAAGCTATAGGAAATTCTCCAGCCGCTCGCAGCGCACGTCCTGTCCTGACTGCTAAAACCAATCACTTCAGAGATTTGACTCCTCCATCTGCTAATGTGGCTGGAACAAGAGTTAGTAAATAGTTAACCGGGAGTCCTGGAAACGGGATTTCTCATAAGTAATACAACGTGGGATGCAGCCTTTGGGCTGCATCCCTTTTTATTATTACAATTTCCATTGACAGAACTCTGGGGAGTTGAGAGTGTTTTCTGTATGTTTGGAAAAGTTGTATGGACAGACGAGGCGTCTATCCTACTGATGGTTGAGAGTGTTTTCTGTATGTTTGGAAAAGTTGTATGGACAGACGAGGCGTCTATCCTACTGATGGTTGAGAGTGTTTTCTGCATGTTTGGAAAAGTGTAATGTTATGGACAGACGAGGCGTCTATCCTACTGATGGTTGAGAGTGTTTTCTGTATGTTTGGAATAAGCAAATGAGACAGGTTAATTTTAAGACCAACGAGGCAATCGCTTTGGTTGATTGCAACAATTTCTACGTCTCTTGCGAAAGGGTGTTTAATCCCCGCCTGGAAGGTGTGCCTGTGGCTGTGCTTTCCAATAATGACGGCTGCATAGTCTCACGTTCCAATGAAATCAAAGCCATGAATTTGCCCATTGGCACTCCGGGTTTCAAGTATGAAAACCTGATTAAAAACAGAGGTGGAGTGCTGCTTTCTTCCAATTACACTTTGTATGCCGATATGTCCAACCGCATCATGCAGACCCTGACGCACTTTTGCCCTGATCTGGAAATCTATTCCATCGATGAAGCCTTTCTCAACTTGAACGGGTTTAAAGCACGCGATTTGACCCAATACTGCACTGTTATCAGAACCGCAGTCCGCAAATGGACCGGGATTCCCGTCTCTATCGGCGTTGCTAATACAAAAACCCTCGCCAAGATAGCCAATCATGTTTCCAAAAAGTACCCGGGTTACAAAGGCGTGTTTAATATGCACAACCATACCGATATCAGCCGCATTTTGGAATCCATCCCGGTTGCCAAAGTCTGGGGTATCGGCAGGCAATATGAGAAATTCCTGGTGCAACGGCATATCACCAATGCGCGTCAACTGCGGGATGCAGACGAGAAATTTATTGACCACTATATGACCAGCGTGGGTCACAAAACGGTTTTGGAACTCAAGGGCTTTTCCTGCATTGATATGGATGAAACTCCCGGTTCCAAGCAAAGCATCGTTACTTCCAAGTCTTTCAGCAAACAGGTGGGTTCTTTGCCTGAACTGCAGGAAGCGGTTTCTACCTATGTGACCAGAGCAGCGGAAAAGCTGCGTCATCAAAAATGCGTGGCAGGGCATCTGATGGTGTTTCTCAATACAAACCGCTTCAAAGACGGTCCACAGTATAACAACGCTGCTTCCACAACCCTGTTTCCACACACGGGATATACTCCTGATTTGATAAAAGCTGCCATCCAACTGCTTGACCAACTCTGGCTGCCGGGCTTTGAGTTTAAGAAAGCCGGAGTGATGCTGACCGATATTATCCATGAAGCAGATGTGCCCCTGACCTTCATGGCGGAAAATTATCTGGACGATAAACGCAAAGTCCTGATGGAAGTAATCGATGCAGTGAACAAATACTTGGGACAGGATACAGTGTTCTATGCCAGCGCCGGTATTCAAAAAGACTGGGAAATGAAGCGGGCAAAGCTATCACCCCGATACACAACCAGATGGGGTGAGATACCTAAGGTGAAATAGATCACGGAACACACGGAAAAGACGGAACAAACGGAAAGGGGTTTAAGATCACGAAACAAACAAAAATAGTCGGAATAAACGAAAAGGAACACCGGATTTATCCGGTAGGAACCACCAGATTTATCTGGTTTTAGAACAGTCGGTAATAGTTTGTCTTGGATCACGGAACATACGGAAAGACACAGAAAGATAATTTTAACGCAGAGAAGCAGAGAAAGAGAGAAAGAGAGAAAGAGAGAAAGAGATTCCAATAGTAATTTACAAGCTTTGAAACTCTGTGTCTCAGTGTCTCTAAAAAACAAAAAAAGCTAGTATGACGTAAAAAAGGATAATATGTTAAAGACTATCAATGATACTGTATCAATATCCATGAAGGTACAAAGGTCAGAGTTTATCGCTTTCCTCTATCCTGTTGATGAAGCGGGTAAAGTGAAAGAGATATTTGCCGGGCACTGCGAACAATACAGAAATGCCACGCATAATTGTTATGCCTATGTCATCGGCAAAAAGCAGGAATGCCAATACTATTCCGACCAGGGAGAGCCATCAGGAACTGCCGGAAAGCCAATCCTGAATATGCTGCTGAAATATGAGCTAACCAATATCATGGCAATCGTGACGCGCTACTATGGCGGGATAAAACTGGGGGTGCGGGGTTTGATAGATGCCTATTCGGAGACAGTAGAACAAGCAATCATGAGTGCCGTTTTGTCGGAGTTTCATACAATGGAAAGCATCCATATCACTCTGGATTATTCCGTTTTGGAAAGCCTCAGGCATTTCCTCAAAGCGCATGAATCCACTCTAACTGTTTCGGATTTTGGCACTGATATAACTGCAGAGATAGCCTATCCTGAAGAGAAGCACAATGAAATCGGCAGCTATCTTAATGACTTGACACAAAAAGGCTTAATCAGAATAATCACACCCAAGTAGGTCAGTTGTCCCCAACTGACCAAAGTTAAGATTCCTGCCTGCGCAGGAATGACAGGTTGATAGTTGCATTTGGACAGACGAACTTTACGTTGTCTTTATGGTCAATTGGGGACAATTGACCTACTTCCGTTTGGACATACGAGGGCGTCTATCCTACGTTCGTAGGTTGGCTGCCCTCAGCCGACTAAAGAAAGATAAAAAGATATGTTTAGACAGACGAGGCGTCTATCCTACTTACGTAGGGTGGCTGCCCTCAGCCGACTAAAGAGCATTAGCAACAAATATGTAGCTATGTTTAGACAGACGAGGGCGTCTATCCTACGTTCGTAGGTTGGCTGCCCTCAGCCGACTAAAGAAAGATAAAAAGATATGTTTAGACAGACGAGGCGTCCGTCCCTACAAGTTAAATTTAAATTAGGGAGGTTTCACATGCTTAGAAAATCAGCTTATGCCGGAAGCTTTTATGATGCTTCACCGGATATGCTCCGAAAACAATTTGATAAGTGGTTCAGCCAGGCAGAGCTGCCAGCCAATCCTGATAAAGTTTATGGCGTGATATGTCCCCATGCAGGTTATATATATTCCGGAGCCTGTGCTTCCTATTCCTATAAACTGCTTTCGCAATACAACTTTAAGACAGCAATAATCATCCATCCCTCGCACCGGGGCAATCATTTTGGCTCAAGCATTTCTCCTTTTGCTGAGTATCAGACGCCGCTGGGCAATCTGCACATTGATACCCAGTTGGCAGAGATTCTATCGGATAGGGGTTTTACTGCCATTGACTCATCCTATCATCAGAATGAACACTCTATGGAAGTGCAATTGCCCTTTCTGGCTTACATCAATCCCGATATCAAGGTACTGCCCATTATGATTGGCAATCAGAATGATGCGGTCAGTCTGCAACTTGCAGAGATTTTAGCTGAAGTAATGCGGGACAGGCAGGATGAAACAGTAATAATTGTTTCAACTGATTTGTCACATTATCATAGTGCCAAAGAAGCAGAGCGCATGGATAACAAGCTGATTGAATATGTGCTGAACAGTAACCCGGAAGAATTGTATGATAATATCGTGCGGGGCAAAATCGAAGCTTGTGGATTTGCCGGAGTGTTATCCTTGCTCTATCTGGCAAAATTGCCGCCCGAAATGAAACCGGTAAAACTAAACTACACCCATTCAGGTTATGCGTCCAAAGATTTTGAGCAGGTAGTCGGATATTTCTCTGCTGCCCTGATTTCTTAGAAAAGAGGTTAATCATGCTGACACAAAGACAGAAGAGCATGCTGCTGGCATTAGCCAGACAGTCAATTACTTCACACTTCACAGGAAAACCGGTTACTAAGCCTGTTGATAATGAGCTTTCCGTTAAGCGGGGCGTATTTGTCTCATTGCATAAGAACGGTGAATTGCGAGGCTGCATCGGATACATTACCGGCTATAAGGATTTGATTTCCAGCATTATCGAAATGGCGCAGTCGGCTGCTTTTCAGGACAACAGATTCAGCCCTGTTAAGCAAAATGAATTGGCGGAGATAGATATTGAAATCTCCATCCTTTCAGAAATGATTTTGGTGCAGGATGTGCAGGAAATCGAAATCGGACGGGATGGCTTGTTTATCAACCACCCCTATGGCAGCGGGCTTTTACTGCCGCAAGTTCCTGTGGAATGGAATTGGGACGTACCAGCCTTTCTAAAACAGATTTGTTATAAGGCAGGACTGACGCCGGGCAGTTGGGCTGATGACAAAGCCAAGCTCTATCGTTTCACAGCGGAGATATTTAGCGAGAGTCAGGAAAATTCTGATTGACAAAAAAAGCCCTTTTTCGTCTTTGAATTACTTTCGTATGTAAAGAGAGCGGGAATAGCTCAGTGGTAGAGCGCAACCTTGCCAAGGTTGATGTCGCGGGTTCGACCCCCGTTTCCCGCTCCATTGTTCTTTGACGTTACATTTACCGGCGACATAGCCAAGCGGTAAGGCAGAGGTCTGCAAAATCTCCATCCCCGGTTCAAATCCGGGTGTCGCCTCCAATATTTTCGGTGCCGGAGTGGTGAAATTGGTAGACACAAGGGACTTAAAATCCCTCGGGCTTAATGCCTGTACCGGTTCAAGTCCGGTCTCTGGTACCATACTTTTTTTTGTGAGCGGGAATAGCTCAGTGGTAGAGCGCAACCTTGCCAAGGTTGATGTCGCGGGTTCGACCCCCGTTTCCCGCTCCATTATTATATCTATGAGAAACAAAAAATATAATGCGGTAATCTTTGACCTGGATGGAACTCTGATTGACTCCATGAGTATCTGGAGACAGGTGGATGCAGATTTCCTCGGTAAACGAGGAATTGAAGTCCCTGACGACCTGTTTGACCATTTACCGCTGGGAAACAGCTACAATCAAACCGCTCAGTATTTTAAGGACAGATTTGCTTTGGAAGACAGCGTTGAATCCATCATGAACGAATGGACAGAAGCAGTCAAATGGCATTATCGTCACGATATTACCCTCAAAGACGGAGTGCATGAAATTATCTCAAAACTGCGTAGCATGTCTGTCCCGCTCGCTGTCGGCACGAGTAATCATGATGATTTGGCTACGGATGTGCTTACGCTACATGAGCTGATAAATCACTTTGACACTATTGTGACCGGCACTCACGATATGCTGGGCAAACCTTTCCCTGACATTTTTCTCAAAGCCGCCGGAGAACTGAATGTCAAGCCTGAAGATTGCATAGTGATTGAAGATACTCTAAATGGAGTCCGGGCTGCCAAAGCTGCCGGCATGTATGCAATCGCAATCAGAGACGAGGATTCAGCACCATACTGGGAGCAGATAATTTCGGAAGCTGATTATCATGCAGACAATTACCGGGAAATCCGGTCTCACATCATGGATTTAGTGTAGTGGAAGCTAAGCTATACATCATCATCGGAGCCTATGGCAGCGGGAAAAGCGAGTATTCGGTTCATTTTGCCAGACAGCTGAAAAAGCAGGGACTTGATGTGGTTTTGGCTGACATGGATGTGGTCAATCCCTATTTTCGCACCCGGGATGTTCAGGATGTGTTTGAGCAAGAAGGCATTGAAATCATAGCTCCGGAAGGACAATTCAAGCATGCTGACGTGCCGATGCTGTCTCCCAGAATCAAAGGTGCCATCGAAAATACCAACAGAACTGTGATTCTTGACGTGGGTGGAGACCCTGCAGGGTGCAGGACACTGGGACGCTTTGCAGATGACATTCAGAAGCGGGGATACCATTTAATCTATGTGATAAATACCTGCCGTCCTTTTACCTCGACGCCTGAAGAGATTATAATCATGCAGGAAATGCTGGAGTTTTCCTCAAAACTGAAGATATCGGAGCTGGTCTGCAACACAAATCTGATGGAATATACAACTCCGGCAGTTGTGGCAGAAGGCATCAAAACTATCCAGCTTGTGGCGGATGAGCTTTCCCTTCCTTTTGAAAGATACCTTGTTTTAGATAAATACGCTGACATCATTCCGGATGACATTTTGGGCAAAACAAAAGAGATTATGACTTACACTATGAAGAAGCCCTGGGAAAAATTGGCTGAGAAAGGAAAATAATTTGCTTTTCTATCCGGCATACAATATAATTTAGTATGACTTCAATCTAAAGGAGTTCGAAATGAATATGAGATATTTAGCATTAGTCCTGACTCTTGTTCTGGTTCTGCTGAGTATTTGTCTGATCTATTCCAGACAGATATTATTACCGCAGGGGTTATATGTGAATGAAATCCGCAATACGGACGGCACTTTGACTTTTACCGTGCGCACAGTTTCATACAACGGCTCTTATCACCCCCAGAATATTGGCGCTATCTGGATTACAAATTCGACTAATCAGTTCGTAAAAACCATAAAAATCTGGGCTTCTGAACGTCGTTCTCATTTGGTCAAATGGGTTCAATCATCAGGCAATAATACAACTGGTGCCATAACCGGTGCCACTCTAAACAGTCATCAATTACACAGCGTTACCTGGAATGGGAATAACTATCAAAATTCCGTGATGGCAGACGGGAACTACAATGTGAATGTGGAATTTACGGAAAGCGCTTCAACCACAAGCAATCCCGGCAAATACAAGACAATATCCTTCACCAAGGGAAGCGCACCCGTTGATAATGTTCCTGCCAGCGATGCTTACTTTACCAACCTGCATTTGGTCTGGGCACCTGTAGTTGCCAATGAAGATGAGAATAATATATCTGCACCGCAGATTTTGAAGCAAAATTATCCCAATCCGTTCAGAGCATCCACTTCTATCAGTTATTACCTGAAGCAAAACTCCCATGTAACCTTGGATATATATAATGCAAAGGGACAATTGGTTTCGCATCTGATTAATAAAGCTCAATCTAACGGATGGCATGAACTCAGGTGGAACGGCAAACTCGAGAGCGGTCTGTCGGCTGCTCCGGGAAAATATATCTGCCGTCTGACCACTGACAACAAGACTCTTTCAAGAGTTATGACCCTGTCGGACTAAGCAACAATCGCAAAAAAATAAGTAAATTGTGGAATCGAGGTAATTATGCGTCCCAGTCCTGTATATTTAGTACTGATACTATTGCTGGTCTTACTCAGCATTTGTCTGCTGTATAGCAAACAAATACTGCAGCCGGAAGGAATGTATATTGATGAGTTTCGCAATACAGAGGGCTCATTGACTTTCACGGTGCGCACTGTTTCCTATAATGGCTCTTATCACCCGCGTAATGCAGGAGTTATCTGGATAACAAATTCTAATAACCAATTTGTGAAAACTATCAAGATATGGGCTCAATCATATCGGAATACACTCGTTAAATGGATTGCCAGTTCAGGAAACAATACGACCGGGGCTATCACAGGAGCTTCTTTGACCAGCCATCAACTGCATTCGATAACCTGGAACGGGAAAAACTATTCAAATGTAACTGTGCCTGATGGGGATTATAAGGTTAATGTGGAATTCTCTGAGCATAATGCGACCACAAACAATCCCGGAAAGTATAAGTTTGTAACGTTCACAAAAGGTGCTGATGCTGTTGACATCACCCCTGCCAATGAAACTTATTTTACGGATATGCATTTGGTCTGGTCTCCGACTGCGCCGGTAAATGGCACTATTGCGGGAACTGTTAAGAATGCTTCAGACCAGCCCATTAGCGGAGCGCTTGTAACTGTCGGTTCTCTGACTGCTACTTCCACACAAAACGGAAGTTACTCCATTTCCCTACCTGCCGGGACATATAACGTCTCTTGCTCAGCCGCAAATTATCAAACTCAAAACCTGAGCAATATCGTCATAACTTCCAATCAGACTACTACCACGGATTTCACGCTGCAGCCCATTCCAAATGGAGTGATTTCCGGAACTGTCACGGATGCACAAAGCCAACCTATTGCAGGTGCTGTCATCACTGACGGCACTTTATCTGCGACATCTTCCGAAACCGGCTTTTACTCAATTGAGGCTTTCCCAGGTACCTATAATCTGACTTGCACGGCGGTGAACTATGTTACTCAGGAGCAAAATAATATCATCGTTACTTCCAACCAAACCTCTACCGTAAATTTTAATCTGGCAAGTGTTGCTAATGGTGATATTGTAACTCCCGTCAACAACCTTGCCCTAAATCAAAACTTCCCCAATCCCTTCGGGCAACAAACTACTATTCGCTACTATCTTGCCAAGGGTGTTCCGGTCAGCTTGTGTATTTACAACACAAAAGGGCAATTGGTCAGAACACTGTCGTCAGGAGCGAAATCTTCGGGGTGGAATGAAGTAATTTGGGATGGTACCAATAATCAAGGAAAAAAACTCTCATCTGGAAATTATATCTGCCGATTATATTCAAGTGGGATTACCCAGACAATAACAATTTCCTTAAAGCACTAATGCCCCTGTAATCAACAACCAAATATATAGCACACATAACCTTAAAGATATTCGGAGCTTATCCCTTTATCGTTGGACAATCTATTCCTTAGTTGAAGTTAATTGATTAAGGATATAAAAAAGAAAGGTATAGTTTATTTTATTAACAGCATTTTTTTGATATGAGTTTTTCCCAAAGCAGTTAATTTACAGTAATATAAGCCGGTGGAACAGGGTTTCCCAGTTTCATTCATGCCGTCCCAAATAACTGTTTGCTTTCCTTTAGATTGAGGAGCGTTGACCAATTTTTTTACTCTCTGACCTTTGGAGTTATAAATCTCTATAAATACAGATGAGGCTTTATCCAGACTATATTTAAGAACTGTATTATTTTGAAAGGGATTGGGTGCAATATTCAGATTAAGGTCATAAGGTAGAGATGTTTCGTTTTCATCCGGATTAGCAGTTCCATTCCATTCATAGGCACCCATATCCACCTGACTGCCATAGATGCGGGGATTCCCTGCTAAATCTAAAGCCGGAAACACAAAGTCTGTTGGTAAGGTAAACATACTGAAATCAGTTGTTCCAGCATCTATGCAAGGAGAAGTCTGAGCTAAATAATATGGATTGCCGGGATTATTGGTAAAATCCGGGATTGTATCCAGATTAGCACCCAGGTACTCGGTTATGTTATGTGTCGGATTATCATCATCAATATTGCCCAGACCTGTAGGACAAGAGCTTAAAAGAGTATTTTTGAGCCTGAGCGTAACAGGTTCTGTATAACCGCTATGGTATAGACGGATGTTATAAGGATAATTATTACTGATAATGGAATTGATAAAGTTTACCTTGGTGTATGAACCCAGAAGGACTGCACTCCCAATATTGGGAGAACAAACATTATCTGCAATAGTGGTATTGATAAACGTGTTTTCCGATGTATAAGCATAACAGCTTGAGATTTTAAGAGCAGACGAAACACCCCATTCAGTATTGTTATTATGACAATTTGTAATCTCCAGATTGGTAAACACATTCGGTCTGTTACTATAGTAAAAATTCCCTTGTGAAAGAGCCATAGCAGTTCCACTATTTTCATTACCCGGAGCATAATGGAAGTTGCGGATACGGATATTTTCTCCGATGATATTGCTGCCTTCCAATTGTATAGCCTGAAATCCGGTACAATTATCAATGCTGATATTCTTCAATAATAAGCGCTGTGGATAAGTAATAGATATCAATCCGAAATGCTTATCTTGATAAATCGGATGGCAATCCCTGATTGTGATATTCTCCAACTCCATACTTAGTAATATCAGATTTCCACTGGTATCTCTTATCCTTGAAATGCACTTAATGATTGATTGACCACCTAAGGGAGCCATAGCAAAATGTTGCATTGTTAGGTTTCCGATTTTAGCTTCCTGCTCTGAATTGTATCCACCAAATGCTTCGTATATATTATCCCCATCCAAAATAGTTCCGCATTCGCTTTCGCCTTGAATGGTGACATAGCTTTTCAAATTGAGTGGAAATAGTTGTCCATTCAGACTGTTGCTATAATTGCCATTAGCCAGATGTATGATCTGAGGATGCAAACTGTCTGCCTTGATTTTAATTAAAGCCAAAGCAATAGATTTTAAAGGTTGCTCAAGTGATAAACCACTGTTATTGTCATTGCCCGATGGGTTAACATATAAATCAGCATATTGCGGTATTATCACAGGTGTATTATAATCTAAAGTGTATTGTGTTTCAATTTCTGTATATATAAATTCATTGATGTCATTTGCTGAATAAGGTACTGTAAATTTATCCAGAAAGATTTGAGGATTGGACGAGAGGTTTAATTCAAAATCATTTCCCCATACCGAGGTATTAAGATAAACACTACATCTGTTAATAGAATCGAAAACCAAAGAACTGCTGTATGTTTCGCTTATCCCCCACGAAATTACCCCCCCCCCCGTGCAGGTTGCATGGTTATATGCGATTGTTGTTCCGGATAAATAAACTTGGCTACTTTGAAACGAACAACCAGCACCTCCAAACGCGTTATTATTATACATTATCTTACAGTTATATATTCTGATAAGGCTATATCTGGAGTAGATTCCACCACCTTGTTTATAATCCCCTCCTGTTGACAGTGAACCGTTTCCATTAGTGAGATACAATCCTCTGATAATAACAGAATCGCACTCAATCAACCTGATACAGCTTCCTGTTTCGTTGCCATTGATTATTGTCTGGGCAATATAGGTGCTGTCTCCGGTAATCATTTCCAGGCTGGCAAGAGTTAAGCTTCTCTGGTTGATCTCAATATTTTCAATGTATGTTCCCGGGTGGACAAGAATAGTATCATTCTGAGCAGATGCATTAACAGCCGTCTGGATAATTGTGTATGGCTGTGAACCGTCTAATGCCACATGCAAAATGGCAGCCTGGAGACAGACAGGCAACATAATCAGAATGAACAACCAAGGCATCATTAAGTATCCTCTCAGGACAACAAAAACTCATAAGTTTTATTAAGAGGAGAGGGCTTTACCCTCTCCCAATAGCACAAATACTACTTAAGCATTATCATTTTATGTGTCAACATATTTTTACCTGCATCCACACGGACAAAGTAAATGCCTTCTGCAGCAGTAGTGTTTGAATTATTGCTGCCATTCCAATGCAGATTGTGAATTCCAGAGTCATAAACCTGAGTTCCAAAATCTTTAACCATCTGACCTTTGACATTATAAATCGAGACATGTACATTTGACTTTTGGTTCAAAGCAAATGCGATTGCAGTGCTTGGTTTGAAAGGGTTGGGATAGCTGGAAACCGATAACAGCGGATTGATAGAAGTTACGCATTGAGAAGGAGTATTTGTAGTTAATTTGACACGGTAATATCCTTCCAGTTGAGGAATCACCTGATCATAGTAATAGCCTTGCAATTCCTCGTTATAGACCAGATAGTTACTGCATTGCTGAGGAGTTCCCTTTTCCTTGTAGATAATCTGGAAAGTTACTGGTGTCTCGTCTGCAAACTTGGGGTAGATCAGCAATTGGCAGGGTATCTTTTCAGGCTTTACGGCACCAATGCAGTTTTCACCCTGGAAAGCGCCAACTTCCAGAATATCAGGTTGGTCATCTGCTTGTGCTATATCGACCACCAGATAATCCGGGGCATCTTTCCAGGTAAAGAATTCTGGTTTTTGCCTTTCAGGGTCTGGAAGACTTCTGAGGTCTGAACAATTCCAGGCAAAGGAAGTCTGGTCTGTTTTGAAAGAAACTATATAACCTTTGCCAAATTCCATGTTCTTACCAATTGTTGTCCAAGTGTATAATGGTTCTGCTTCCGGAGGGACATAGTCTTTGGTTTGGATATGGGGCATTGGAGCATAAAACCAGTTTTCTGCTTTAACAGAAGCAACGTTAACCCAACTGGTTCCAAAAGCATCTTTGATATTTTGGGTTGGTAAAGGAGTATAGCTAATCCAGTAATCCTGATATGCTACAATATTGTTTAAAATATTAGCATCCCTTGGATACAAGAAAGCATCAAATATGAAGGCATTCTGATTAACCGGGAAGGTTGTGGTATGGATAGAAGGAGAATTACTATCAAACTGCATCTTAAACAATTTAGTCATGTATAATGGATAATCCAGATCCTGCCAGTTTTGGAATTCAGCAAGTACGGTCCCGTTATCTAAATTCTCAATACTTTGTATCCCTCCGTTGGCAGGTTGCAGGAAGTAATTCAGCAATGGACTTACAGCAACAGATTGAGTCTGGGTATTAACCGGCAGGATTGGAAGCCCCACCCAATTGTAGCCTTCATGATAATCGCGTTTCTGGCAATATTTGTCCGTAGCAATTGTATTACTGCCAAAATTAGGAAGTCGAACAATATTACCAGTTGAGGAAATATAGACTAATTCATCATTGTCGATTTTGTGAGTTTGGATATTATTTGGTGTATCGCTATATTCATTGCCAATTAACCACTCATTGGGAAATATGCTCATAACTCCACTATAAAAGTAGTTGTTCTTCACATTTTCCGTATCATAAAAATATGCCAATTCATGCTGACCATCATCGCTAAATATATATCGATACGAATACAAATCTGTTCCATCAGTAAGTATAAAATTCAAGCAACTATGAGATGAATTGTAGGTCAGTGCCTGAATTGCTATTTTCAATCCTTTAAGCACATCGCCATTTTGTTCCTCTATATTTTTCATTATCCAATAAAAGTATAATTGCGTGTCAACGGGAGTATTACCATAATAAACTATCGGGTATTCCGGATGAGCATCTAACCAGGCATTACCTATTAAATCCCGCACAGTTTGCCAATTAACTCCTCCATTGTGAATGAAAGAATATTCCCTGCTGTTCAATATGAATCTGAAAGGATGAGGATCAGTTATGCCTGCAGTTGCCTCAACGCTAGCCTTTCTAACATGCCCTAATACAATTCGCGGATTAGCTAAATATTGAAGTTGGAATTCAGCATCATCATAACCACCATTTTGAAATGCACATTGCCCGGGGTTATTACGATTTTCAAAAGTTACAGTGGGGGTCTCATTACCATAAGCCACTATCCCCCATCCATCCGGATTATTGTTTGGATAGGGTGTTGTGATTCCTGAGCGTCCCATACTTTGTAGTTTGTCAAGACATGGACTGGTAAAGTTACTCCATGTATTAGAACTGCCCAATGCAGATAATTTGTTTCCGTTCAATCCGATTAATCCAAGTAATTTGCAATCTGCATAAATAAAGGAAACTGATAAAACTATCAGTAGTGTAAGTGAAATCTTTGCCCAAAGAATATTTGTTCTCATTTGTTTCTCCTAAAAGTTAGTTTGTTTTGTTATAGGGCTTTAAACACACTCAGTAAATGTTGTGCTAATAACATTTACACCGTTGATACGAAACCAGATAATACTCAATTTATTGCAATTACCAATAGCTGTATGCCCAGCAAAAAAAAATATTTCCCATAGTCCTCCTGTAACAAAAGAGTTTGAAATCTATAGAATTGGTTTTTTAATTTAACAGGATAGCAAGGACAAGCACGCCCAATTTACTCCGGATTTGAATTTTGTATCTGAGTATTGATTTGTATCAATATTGGCATACACCTGAATTGCTCCATGAGTCGGGAAATAGTAAAGATTGTGTTCCTTCACATCTGTCCAGTCCAATCCGGGAGTTTCTGTGCAATTCTTTATCACATAACTGCATATATTATGAACATTCCGGTTGATTTTGTAAGATATTTTGCGGACGTTAGTTGCATTCTTGCTGGTATTGGAATAGGCATAAATTCCAACTCCGTCAGAAAACAGAATATTGCAATTCCCTCCGACATTATATTTATTGAGCATTGACAGTCCTTTGTTTAACCCCGATAAAACATCGCCGTTATTGTCTTGGATACATTTTACCAACCAGAAAAACAAATATTCCGCATCAACATGATTATCTGAGTTCAAAAGCTCCGGATTATTGGCATCTAACCAATCGACAAAACCAGTTAAACGAATCAGCAGATTGACTTTTTTGATATCACCTTCAGAGACCATACTATATGTAGCATCCCTCAAAGCATTAGTATGCAAAAACGGAGTCTGAGCTTGTATTTCTTCAGTGCACGCCAGCATTATCTTACCTGATGAGTAATCTTCTGTATCAAAATTACTCTTCAAAAGCGGATGTTCGATAGCTACTGACCTTTTGATAACTAAGCTGTCACGATGTGAAATTGAATGTGATATCCCTTTGCCTTGATTGGCAAGCAGATTGTTTTGGGGATGTAAGTAATTAACCGTTCCAAATCGGTGATTGTGCTCTTTTTTAGGATGGATTAGATTTTGGAATTCAGCTTTTAGATTAGTTTCTTTATCAGATAATCTGGTAGTCCCGTTACAGATTACACCCAAAATTGCATTTGATAAATGCTGCGAGTGCAAATCCTGCTTCTTCCTGCCAATTTGAATTGCCTTATTCCAATAAATGCCAAACATGTTTCCCCCATTCAGCTATATGCAATTACAAACTTCCAATTACTCCCGGTAGGCTCGAATTAAATACTATTCAAATGTAAGGTCGGCTTATTTCAGTTTGTAAACGTAGGTTACTCCATCGATAATTACAATCAAATCATCGTTGGTGCTTTCTACCACACGGTAAGAAACAGTCGCCAAATCACCGGTAAAGACAGGAATAAAGAGTTTTTCCAGGGCACTGATACAAAATGCTGAACTTGAGAGCATGATGCTCAACAGGGCGATTAAAGTAAGTTTTTTCATGATAACCTCCACGGTCATATTAATTTCTATATATAATAGTAGAGGTTTTTGCAAAAGGTAGCTGCAGCTTGGCTGTATTTTAATGATACGCAATAAGATATAGCCAGACCTCTGCTATTGTATTCAGCTATAATTACACCCAAAATCTCTGATTTGGCAACGAGCGCAACAGATTCTACAAATCAGTGTTCAGAGATTTTATTGACCTCTCATAGAGAAAACCCTTATGCTACTCAAAAAACATTCACATATTAGGCAAAATAACGAAGTCTGCTATAACTCTCTATGAGATATAGTACACAAAACAGTAAAAAGTGGCTGCAGCTTGTGTCTAACTATCTGTCTGTTTGTTAGATAGAATTGAGACAAGTTGCTTGCTTGTTAGGTCTATTTTTCCTTTATTCTTGTATTTAATCAATTCTTCTGCATCATTGTTTACTATTAAGTAAGGCTTTTTTTCAACCGCTTTTATTACCCGGATATAGTTCATTTTGTTAAATGAAATCGTCAGTTCTATCACTTTTGGCATGGGATTTAACGGCGTGCAAATCAAAAATAGCCCATAAGCATTATCTGCAAAGACCACATACCATTCCTTACAAGCCTCCACGTTTCTGAATAACTCATACATTTCTTCACTTTCAACCCTTTGGAGATAGTTCTTCAAATCTGACAATTTGTTGTTGTGAACGCTTTCAAGTATTTGGTTTATGAAACGGTTAATCGAATTGTATTGACAAAAGTTTAGTATCTTTGCACCGTTTCGCCATCCGTCATTAAACAGATAGGCGGCTTCCAGATTTCTTTTAATTCTCTTTTTATGAGTCTTTACCGTTGAAATCAGCAGTTTTTCTTTCTCAGCATATTTGGTTGGAGAAAAACCCTGTGCCTTCAGCTTTTTGTAAATCTCAAAATCCTGCGGATTGAGGATTTGGCGGATTTTCTGTATGCTCAATAGGAATATTTCGTCCGATTCCTCTTCATGTGCCGGCGCAAGTTTGAGCTCAATTTTTGCTTTATTGGGTATAGCCTGAGTTTCTTTCTTTTCTTTTGTAACAAACTTGGCTGCTTCACGCCTGACGGTGGTTCGAATCCACGAATAGGGACTTTTGATATCGGCTTTGGATGAAATAAAGGAAAGCATGGTATTCTGCGCTATATCATAAGCACTGTCTTTATAGCCGACATATCTGCCGGCAATATTCAGCGAATACTTATAAAGGTCATTATATTCTTGTTCAGATAACGCCATATTTTTCTCAATTCCTTTTGTTCTCGAATGACGGAGGGGTATTTGTTTGTCAAGATTTTTCACACAGCCCTCAATTCCTCCATGCTTCCATCCCTGCATCCACGTGGCATCCACCCGGCATCCTCCTGGGGTTAGCCCAGGAGGATGCCGGGTGGATGCCACGTGGATGCCGGATTGCAAAAGAGAAAATAGCCTGACCCTACAAATAGAATAATTTGTTATTGACGGAATATCAATTAAATTAAATATAGGCATATTATAAAGAGAGGTACTGTTATGAACGGAAAAGTTAAGTGGTTTAACAAAAATAAAGGTTACGGTTTTATCATTACTGACGAGGAGAAAGAGTATTTTGTGCATTGGAAATCCATTGTCACAAATTCTCCCAGAGAGCTGAAAGTTCTCGAACAGGATGAAGAAGTAACCTTTGACCTGATGGAAACGGATAAAGGCATCCAGGCGATAAACATTATCCGTGTAACCCAATAATCGAGGTCATCCTACAAATTTACGGGTAAAGGCAACAGTGCTTTTACCCGTTTGTTTTTTAAAGATTAGATTTTTAGAGGCACAGAGACACGAAGAAACAGAGATTGACAATTTAATGATGCCGAATAATTGATACAACATGAAATTGCTTTTTAGAGACACGGAGACACGGAGACACAGAGGTTTTTTGTTGATGAGAATTCTTTTATAACTAAGATTTTCTTGTGTGAATCTAATTTATTAAGTTACAATCTCCGTGACTCTGTGTCTCCGTGTCTCTAAAAAGCAAAAGGATTGATTATGCCATTTTTACCAATGACTAAAACTGAGATGATGAAATTGGGTTGGAAACAGCTTGATTTCATTTTAGTGACAGGTGATGCTTATATCGACCATCCGAGTTTTGGCATTGCCATCATCGGCAGAGTGTTGGAAAATGCCGGATTCAGAGTCGGCATCATAGCTCAACCTGATTGGCAAAGTGACAAAGATTGGCTGGAACTTGGAACTCCCCGTCTGGGTTTTGGCATCTCTGCCGGTAATATGGATTCAATGGTAAATCATTACACTGCCCAAAAGAAAATCCGTCACAATGATGCCTACTCCCCTGATGATAAAGCCGGACTCAGACCCGATAGAGCTACCATCATCTATTGCAATAAAGTCCGTCAGTTGTTCAAAAACACACCTATCATTATTGGTGGAATTGAAGCTTCTTTGCGCAGGATTGCACATTATGACTTTTGGCAGGACAAAGTGCGCAATCCCATTCTGGCAGATGCCAAAGCAGATATATTGGTCTATGGTATGGGTGAAAAGCCGATATTGGAAATTGCGCAAAAATTAAACAGCGGGATTGACATCAGAGATATTAAAGATGTGCCGGGAACGGTGGTATTTGATGTGCTTGATGAATGTAGTGACAACAGACGAGGTGTCAGTTGCTACGAAAGTATTCTCCTCCCCAATGCAGAAACCTGCGCAGATAAGCAGACTTTCCTCCAGATGTCACAGCTTTTCCATAATAACTTCTATGAAAAGACTATCTATCAAAAAGTGGCGGGACGCTACATCCGACATAATCCACCCTCAGAACCCATGACAGAAAAAGAACTGGATGCGGTTTACAGTTTGCCTTTTATGCGTTTGCCTCATCCCCAATATGAAGGAAAAACAATTCCCGCCTGGATTCAGATTAAAGATAGTATCACGTCTCATCGGGGCTGCATGGGTGGATGTAATTTCTGCACAATCGGTTATCATCAGGGTAAAGCTATTCAAAGCAGGTCTGAAACATCAATATTATTTGAACTGGACACATTGGCTAAAACCAGGACTTTCAAAGGCACAGTTTCTGATATCGGCGGTCCCACTGCCAATATGTATAGCATGACTTGCAGACTTGGCTACCCGCGCAGTTGTAAAAGAAATTCCTGTCTCTATCCTGCCATCTGTCAGCAGCTTGATACTTCACATAAACGTATAGTCGAAATGCTCAATAAAGCTTTGAAAGTCAAGGGTGTCAACCATGTATTTGTTTCTTCCGGCATCAGATTTGACCTGGCTCTCAGAGACGATAATTATATCAAACATATTGCCGCACATCACATTGGCGGATTACTCAAACTTGCTCCTGAGCACACAGAGCCAAATGTCCTCAAAGCCATGGGCAAACCCGAAATCAGCCTTTATCTGGATTTCTGCGAGCTGTTCTTTCAGGAAAGCCAGAAAGCCGGCAAACATAACAGTATTATTCCCTACATCATTGTCGGTCACCCCGGTTCAACTATGGATGATGCAGTCAAACTCAGCGCGTGGCTAAAGAAGAGAAATATCCGTCTGGAACAGGTGCAGGAATTTACCCCCACACCCATGACCATCAGCACTTGTATGTATTACACTGGATTGGATTTTCAGACTGGAGCACCCATCTATGTCCCCAAAGGCAGAGACATCCGTCTGCAAAAGGCATTAGTCATTTGGTTTGATGCTGAAAACAGAAACTTAATTCAGGAAGCTTTGGCAAAAAAACCATAATTGTAGAGCAAAATCGTTAACTGAACTTATATGTCGGGATTCATCATCACCCTCATTATTATGATTGTATGAATTAGTTTGACAGAAAAATCCCCTTTATTATACTTTGTAATATTGAAAGAAAACTGTTTAAGAGGTGCATTATGCACAGATATGTGAAAATCATACTTATGACGCTGGCTTGTTGCTGGATAGTGTTTGTCGTGCGGGCAAACATAATTGTGTTTGATGATGCCACCTACAGTGCTGCTTTGCTAAAGTCTGCTCAAAATGGAAAAGCCGGGGCTCAAAATGACCTGGGAACCTGCTATGATATGGGTTGGGGCATTGCTCAGGATAAAACAGAAGCGATCAAATGGTATCGGCTTTCTGCAGAGCAGGGAAATGCTTTTGCTCAAAACAATCTTGGCACCTGTTATGAACGGGGGCAGGGAGTTGAGATTGACAAAGCTGAAGCTGTGAAGTGGTATCGCCTTTCAGCTCAAAAAGGAGAACCTATCGCGCAATTCAATCTTGCCTCCTGCTATGAACGGGGTGAAGGGATTGCTCAGGATAAAGCTGAAGCGGTAAAATTTTACACACAGGCTGCCAAGCAAGGTTCAGATGCTGCCCAGTTAAAAGTTGGTTATTTATATGCCACAGGTAACGGAGTGACTCAAGATAAAAAGGAGGCGTTCAAGTGGTACCGCAAAGCTGCCCAATTTAAGCTGGGACAGGCGCAGTTTAAACTGGCAGAATGTTATGACAAGGGAGAGGGAGTTCTTCAAAACAAGCAAAAAGCCTATTACTGGTATTCTGTTGCAATAACCAATGGCTGGACTGAAGCAGAGGCAAGCAGAGAACTTGTTGGCAGGGAATTGCGAGCAGAGGAAAAAATTCAAATTCAGAAAAGAGTTGATAAACAAACACATATACAGAATAAACTGTAAATTGCACTGCACATACAAGACATTAAGAGACAGGTTTTTAACACCCCTGATTTCTCTTCAACATCAAACAGACTTTCAGTTTGTCTTATTGAAATCATCCTTTGGAACTGCTGGGTAAACTTTACAATTGACAATAAGGTAGGCTCTCTATATTATTGACTTGAATAAATATATAGTAAATCGAGGTAGTTATGCCTGTTCCCCTCACCTTAATGCAACGTTTTGCCAAATATGTAGTTAGCGAAAAACTGATTACTACCGGGATGAAGCTGGTGATTGGTGTGTCCGGAGGTGCGGATTCCGTTGCATTGCTGCATTTACTAAATGATTTGAGAACTAACCTGAACAGTAGGCTGGAGAAATCTTCCGTTCCTGAAGGTGAACTGCAATTGCTTTATAAGCCGAGAACCAATCTGCACCTGTCTTTGATAGCCGTACACATCAATCATAACTTGCGCGGAGATGATTCGATTGCAGATGAGCAATTCGTCAAAAAGCTTTGTTCGCATTTGAATATCCCCGTCGTTGTGCGTTCCATACATTTCGAGTCCAAGGCAGACCTGGAAAATCAGGCACGCATTAAACGCATGGAAATCCTGCAGCAAATACTATCTTCCTATAAGTATGATAAAATTGCTTTGGCTCATCAGAAAAACGACCAGGCAGAAACCGTGCTGATGAATCTGGTGCGTGGCTCGGGCATCACAGGGATGGGTGGCATCAAACCCGTCACAGACTCAGTTATACGTCCGCTGCTGACCTTTGACAAAATTGAGATAGAGGAATGGTTGAAAGCCAATAAATATGAATGGAGACACGATAAATCCAATGACGAAGCTCAGTTTACCCGCAACCGCATCAGAAACGACCTGATTCCCTGGATAGAGAAAAACCTTAATCAGTCTGCGGTTGACCGTCTGGCTCTGCAGGCAAAAACTTTTCAGCTGGCAGATGATTGGTTCAAAACCAATTCTGTAAAACTTCTGAAGAAATTGACTATTGATGAGAGTGTAGAGCAGATAATTCTAAATTTGGATTTGCTAAAGAAACTTGCCGAAATCCAGCAATTTTATGTGCTCAGGGCATGTTATGGAAAATTGAGTAAAACAGACCATGAATTCTTTATGCACAGTTTTGAGGAAATCCGCCGATTGTTCAACTCTGATGGAAGCAAACAAACCCGTCTGGCACACTCTGTCTGGGTGATAAAGCAGTACAGTGAATTAGTCTTGACCACGCTTGACCCGGCTAAAGAAATCAATGATATCCGGGAGCTGATTATTGATGAGGAACGCAGCCATTTTGTTTTCTTGAATTGGCGTTTTACCCTGAAGTATTTAAAAAACATGCCGAAAGACATTGACAATACAAAGCTTATGACCAATATTTTTGTTGACCTGAATCGTGTGGCACTGCCGTTGAAACTGAGAATCAGACAGCCGGGAGACAGGTTTATCCCGACCGGCATGACTTCTGAAAAGAAACTAAAAGAGTTTTTTATTGACGAAAAAGTTCCCAAGCTGGAAAGGGATAATGTGCCAATCATGACAGATGCGGAAAAAATCATCTGGATTGTAGGCTACAGAATGGATGCAAGGGCTGTATGCAGCAACGATACTCATAAGATTTTGCACATAACTGTCGAGCCGGTTAATGCCGGCAGAAAACGAGCAGCCAATCGAGCGTTCAACAACAAGGAAGGAAAGAATGACATCTATGAATTGTGATATAAAAGAAGTTCTCTATAGCGAACCCCAAATCCAAGCCCGTATCATGGAATTGGCACAGCAGATTACTGCTGATTACTACTATAAAAATCCTGTTATTATCAGCATTTTGAAAGGCGGGTTTGTCTTTATGGCAGATTTGGTTCGCAGCATTACCGTCCCCATCGAAATCGACTTTTTAGCCATATCAAGTTATGGTAGCGGAACTTCCAGCTCGGGCGTGGTCAAAATCAAGAAAGACATTGATATTGATATCACCGGACGCGATGTCATCATCGTGGAAGATATCGTCGATTCCGGCTTATCATTGCAATACATCAGAGATTACATCAATAAGCACAATCCTGCTTCCATCAGGGTTTGCGTCCTTTTGGACAAACCCCAAGCCCATAAGCTGAATGTGCATTTTGAATATGTCGGCTTTGAGATTGGCACGGAATTTGTTGTGGGATATGGTCTTGATTTCAATGAGAAATATCGTAATTTGCCCTACATAGGTATCCTGAAAGAGGAGATATATTCATGAACGAAGATAAGAAACCGCCGGAAACCGGTGGTAAGGATAAAAAACCCTTTTTTCCAAACCTCAAAACACGCAAACCGCAGCGCTCCATAACTTTTTGGTTAATGCTGCTGCTCCTTGTAGCACTGCTTTATCAGATGTGGTCAAACAGCACTAAAAAAGTCATGGAAGTTACTTATGATTCTTTTATTGGCAGGGTCAACAGCGGTCAGGTGCTAAAAGCCACTTTTATGGAGCGGGACATTTATTTTGACGCTGCAGGCAATAAATATCATACAATAATGCCTTTCGACGATGCCAAATTAGTGACAGAACTGGTGGAAAAAGGCGTTAAAGTTAATACACAAAAGCCTTCCGGCTGGAAAACTGTTTTGATTTACCTTTTTCCTACCCTGTTGATTATCGGCTTTTGGCTCTTCTTTTTCAGAGGGATGAATTCGGGACAAAACAAAGCCTTCAGCTTTGGCAAGAGCCGAGCCAGGCTTTATGAAGGCAGCAAGTATAAAATCACTTTCAAAGATGTAGCCGGAGTGGATGAAGCCAAAGAGGAATTGCAGGAGATTGTGGAATTTCTCAAAGACCCCAAAAAATTCCAGAGACTGGGAGGACGCATCCCCCGGGGTGTGCTGTTAGTCGGCAGACCCGGAACCGGTAAGACCCTTTTGGCAAAAGCTGTTTCAGGAGAAGCGGGAGTGCCCTTCTTTTCCATCAGCGGCAGTGATTTTGTGGAAATGTTTGTGGGAGTCGGTGCTGCCAGAGTGCGGGATTTATTTGAGCAAGCTAAGAAGAATGCACCTTG
>Ga0247841_10003591_pt1 | contig 28279 bp, 40 predicted proteins | sample LaCruzMarch2015__2_FD_192410 | JGI IMG/M metagenome (GOLD analysis project Ga0247841, IMG submission 192410) | Freshwater microbial communities from meromictic Lake La Cruz, Castile-La Mancha, Spain - LaCruzMarch2015_18m | ecosystem: Environmental > Aquatic > Freshwater > Lake | place: Spain... | reverse complement strand
CAACCATGCAAGCAACTATGGAAGCAACAATGAGTACAATGACACTATTCTTGGCAGCGATAGCAGCAATATCTTTAATTGTTGGGGCGATAGGAATTGCTAATACTATGTTTACTGCAGTTTTAGAGAAAACAAAAGAAATAGGAATAATGAAAGCAATAGGTGTTCAGAATAAAGATATTATGACAATATTTTTATTAAATTCGGGTTTAATAGGTTTAGCGGGAGGCATAGGCGGAGTACTTTTGGGAGCAGTAGCTTCAACAGCCATAAGCAGTGTAGCCGGAATAAATTCTTCTTCAGCAGGTGGAGCAATGAGGGGCGGAATTGGTAGTTTATTCAGTACTTCTTATGTAAGTTTTCAATTAGTTCTAGGTGCATTATTTTTTGCAGTTTTAATTGGAATGATTGCAGGAGCTATTCCTGCTTACAGAGCTTCAAGATTGAATCCGGTAGATGCTTTAAGATATGAATAAATAAAATCCGCATTAAACTTCCTCTAGCAACAACCCCAATAATTGGGTTTTTTATCCATATACTCCCTCTAGACAACCTTTATAAATCGCCTCCATCACACACAACAGCGATGGAAAATGCAAAATCTAGAACTGCTTTAGTAAACTCTTTAATGTTCAGAATTTATCCAAGTTATTTAAAAATAAAACTGGTTGGAATAATAATAATAATGCAATTAAATAAAAGAAAAAGCGATTCTCACCCAGATACCAAGATGAGCCCGTATTCGATCAAGGCGTTCGGAAAAAGCATTTTTTAATTATTCAAATAAACTTCTAATTCTTCTCTTTTCTTCATCTGATATTGATGTTTTATAAATTTCATTAGGATTTTCTCTTAATTTTTGAAATAAATTTTCACTTGTTTTATTTAAATTATCTATCTTAATGCCCATCATCTTATCAAAACTTGGAATCAAAGAAAGAATCGTGAATATTGTTCTTTTTCCCCAATTATCCGGACGAACATAAACGTCTGCCTTATAATCAGTATTACTTCCATGTGGAACAGCTTCAAAATTTACAGCTATGGAAATATCTTCTGGTTTCATTCGGATTAGATAAGATAAATTGGCTCTGTCTGCTTCTATATGTTCTTCTATTGCATCCATCAATGTAGTTCCTTTTGGATATTTTATAATGTATGATTTTGTTTTAGGTTCTTTAACAATAAACTCAGACATACCCAAATCGTGAGATAAATTGCCCAACAATTTGTAATCAAAACCGATTTTCTGAAAAACGGAAAAGTTTACAGGAATACTTCCTGTTGGGCTCTTTTTAATAGTAGAATTTTTAATTACATATTCTAATACTTCTTTTTTTTCATAGTTGTTGTATCTGAAAATTGTTTCACTGGAAATGGGTTGGGGTACTAAGATTTGGGTTGCTAAGACCAATGATGCGAGTAAATTTTTCATAAAGGGCAGAATGAACTCCAATTAAAAAAGCTATTGTTTTTTTGGGGCCTATTCAGAAAAGACAAAAGTAAAAAAACAAACATTTAAATATTGTAGTAATTATAGAGTTACATCACCATGAAAGTTAAAAATCTTCTTAATAACGTAAAATTAACAGCAGCGACGGGATTGGCTGCTTTGGCAATGACTTCTGCAAGTTTTGCAGCTCAACCTTCTCAACCGCAGTCAGTAGGTAATGATATTCCTGCACTAACAAGACAAATTGAAAAAAGTAAAAAAGCAGCGTATTCTCAACTTTCGAATTCTAATTCAGAACGACAAGGTGATTTTTATCTCATGGGGGGCCAAGGTGTAGCAAGTCCCGGCGGTAACACTCAATTTTACTTGGAAACGGGCCTTCGTGAACATATTACTCAAAATATAAGTGCTGGTTTTTCATATATCAATGAAGGGCATCCTGATTTAAACATTGCAGGACATCGAGATGGATTTGCACTCACTGGTTGGTATCGAATAATGATTGGTAATAAACTACGAATTGAAGCCGGAGCTGGCCCATATCTTAGTATGAACACTATATGGCGTGACGATCCTAAACAAGAATACAATGATAAGAACATTGGGCTATTGACAGCTCTCGCACTGGTTTATCCTTTGGGCAGAGGTATTAATCTCAGAGCGCAAATTAATGAGGTCATTATGCCTGGCTCCTTTAATACCACTGCGTTGACTCTTGGACTTGGGACAGATCTTGGAGGAAAACTTGATACTGAACAATTTTCAAAAGCCAAAAATAATTATGCATTGAGCATCATGGGTAGTTTAAACAAAACAACACGAGGAGGAGGACAAAATTGCACTGGCTTTGAACTCGAATTACAACGCAAAATTTCAGACAGATTCGCCTACTCTATCAGCGGTATCTCTGAAGGTGATTCTGGAGTCTCAGATAGAACCGGTGCAGCTAGCCAAATATGGTTCATAGCACCTAAATTAGGTCTATTAGAATTTAGTGCGGGACTTGGTCCTTATGTTGCTCAAGAAAACAATCCGGATGACAAAGGTATCAAATTATTGGGTCTAGGCAGTATGCGTGCTAAAGTATATTTCAATGATGACTGGTATGCATTGCTCGAACGTAATAGGGTTATCTCGGGATACGACAAAGATGAAGACATGACCAGGCTAGGTATTGGAAAAGAATTCTAATAGGAATTAATTTTTAAACTATGTTTACTACTAAATGGATATGGGCATATTCGATTTTTTCAGAAAAAAATTAAGCAATATCAAAAGTCAAGAAGAAGATAAGCTAAGATTAGATAGAAAAAAAACTCTAAAATTTGAAGAACTTGAAACTTGGCTTGCAGATAAGAAAAAAAATGGGGAAAAAGAAGAAGAAGAAACTATCAAAGAAATTGAAATACTTATCTCACAACTTGTTCTAGAATTAAATGAAGAGAATGAAGAGATAGGGAAAGTTGACCTGAAAGACAGAAAAGCAGAAGAGAGAGTAAAAATTATTGTTCTAGAAAACCTTTCAAATTATTCTCATTATGTTGATGTACTTGTTGAAAATCTAGAAAGATTAAAAAAAGAAAGTCTTCAGGAAATTATTAAAGATATAAACAAAAAGTTTACAGAGTTTAAACAAAAATCAAACTTAAGTTTTGAAAAAGCAACTTTTCTTGTTGGCAAGGAGTTGGAAAGACCTAGGGAAAGCATAAGAAATTTTTTTGAGAAGTTAAATAATTTAGCCGAAGAAAATAAGAATATTTTTGAGAATTCTACCCAAATACAGATAATTGAACAAAAATTTCAAGAAATAAAAAGACTTGAAAATTCAAAGATAGAAATAACTAAGGAGTTAATAGAAATTGAAAAAATAAAACTTAGAACAGAAACTGAAGAAAAAATTCTGGAAGAAGAAATAAAAAAAATAAAAAACAGCGAAGAATATGCAGAATGGGAAAAAAGAAGGCAAGAATCAAATCTAAGGAAAAAAGAAATTGAAAAGGAAATTTTTGAAGTGAAAAACATGATTGACTGGAAAAATCTTGCAAAGATTTTTCATACAAATGAAAAAAAAATGATTATGATAAAAGAATATGAAAGTCATTTTAGCCAAATTTTTGAGAAGGAAGGAGAAAATAAATTTTTAGAGATCCTCCAAGAAGCAAATATTGAAACAAGGGAAATATTAGAGAGAGTAATGCATATAAGAAAAAAAACAAAAGAAGTTCATGAAGTTTTGAATAGCAAAGATAAGCTAAGTGAACATGCTCCCGGGATAATCGGCCTAAGAGCAGAAATAAAAAATTTTCTTATTGAAAAAGAAAAGATTCTGAAGAGAATTCAAAAAGTTGATGAAAGTATTTCAGATATAAAGAAGGATATATGCTCAAATATTAAAAAATTGGGAATTTTTCTTAGTGACTAAAGCAAAGGATTATAAAGCATGAAAATTTTCTTAATAGATAAAATATAGTGATAAAATTTAATATTCGGACTTAAAAAAATTTATCCTATAAAAATAATAAAGAAAAAAATTTGTCCGAAAATTTGTTTTCTTGCCTATAATAAGAAAATTCAACCTTTTTCTTTTATAATTATAAAATAATACAATATGGAAAGATTCAGAAAACTTGGAATACACGAGGACATAGTAAAAGTCATCGAAGAAGAAAAATTCGAAGAACCTAGTGAGATACAAGAAAAAACAATACCACTTATACTGGCTGGAAAAGATGTTATAGCTGGCTCTGCAACCGGTTCTGGAAAAACACTCGCTTTTGGTGCAGGAATAATACAAAATACAAAATCCCGACACGGGATTCAAACATTGGTTCTAGTTCCTACAAGAGAATTGGCAGAACAGGTTTCTAGAGAATTAAGAAAGTTCTCAAAACATAATGCTCTAAAAATAACTGCTATTTATGGTGGTGTTTCAATAGGCCCACAAATGGATAGCCTTGAATATGCGGAAGTTGTTGTTGGAACTCCTGGAAGAATAATTGATCATATTGAACGAAGAACAATAGATCTGAATAATGTAAAAATTCTTGTTCTTGATGAAGCAGACAGAATGCTTGACATGGGATTCAGGGACGATGTTGAAAAAATTATAAGAAAATGCCCGACAAACAGGCAAACCATGCTTTTCTCAGCAACAATATCTCAAGACATAAGCCGTCTTGCAAGAAAATATATGATTTCTCCTGTTGAAGTATCTGCAGAGCAATATGTTGACCCTTCAAAGCTTACGCAGGTTTATTATGATACTCCAGATAATATGAAATTTGCACTACTTGTTCATTTATTAAAAGAAGAACATCCCGGACTTATTATGGTCTTTTGTAATACTCAGAGAAATACTGACTTTGTCGCAAAAAATCTTCAAAATTGTGGGATAAATGCCGTCGCAATTCATGGCGGGTTATCACAAGATAAAAGAACAAGAATAATGAGAATGTTTAATTCAAAACAAGTTAGTGTTCTTGTATGCACAGATGTTGCTGCAAGAGGTTTAGATATTAAGGGGGTTTCACATGTTTATAATTATGATACTGCAAATGAAAGTGATAATTATGTTCATAGAATCGGAAGAACAGCAAGAGCGGGAAAAGACGGAAAAGCAATAAGTATAATTGCAAGCAGAGACTATGATAATTTTTCAATGATTTTAAAAAGAAGCGGATTTGAAATAAAACGAGAGGAAATGCCCCTTGTTGGAAGAGTAAATCTTATCCTCCCTGAAAGAAGAGAAGGTGGAAGATTTGGCGGGGGCGGAAGGGGTGGTGGAAGATTTTCTGGTAGAAGAGATGAGGGAAGAAGTGGCGGGGGATATGGTGGAAGAAGAGAAGGTGGAAGATTTAGAAGACGAGATGATGGTGGCAATAGGGGCAGAGGAAGAAGTTGGGGCGGAAGAAGATGATTGCTAAAAACCTTTAAAAACTCATAAAACAAAAACTAATTATGGTAAGCGAAATAATACTTAAGATAAAATCTTTCACATCACAATGTGCAAGAGTATGGCATCTTTTAAGAAAGCCGACAAAAGACGAGTTTGTTACTGTTTCTAAAATATCTGCAATAGGTTTGGGACTTATTGGGGTGCTAGGATTTTTAATAGCAATGATTATGAATTTTGTTTTTCCGAAGTAAGGTTTATAAATCTAATATTAAATAAAATAATATGGATTTTTTTATAAAAAAAATATTTTCTGGAAAGAGTGATAATCTAGTTCATCTTCAATTTCAAAAATATAGCAAAGGTGAATTCAAAAACAAAGCTTGTGTGAAAGTAACAAATTCTGGAAATAAATTTTCAATGGCGACAGGATATGAATATGCCAACGAGCTCGTTAGAGCGGTTGCAGAAAGGTTAGGCAATAATAAGACACAGGTAACTGGCGGAATAATAACAACAAAAAACTTGACTGGTGAAATTGATTTCCAAGATAAAAAACAATTTATGGGCGTAAAGCAATATGTTATAGCAAAAGAAATGACTGGAAAAGAAATTATGGACATATGTGACAAATTACCTACCTCTTTTATTGCTCTCTCATTCAAGGTGGGAGATACTGAACTAAAAATAAAAGCAAAAGCGCCAAAATCGGCAAAACCAAGCACAAAAATCGAGGAAAAGCCGAAAATTGACTTTTGCAAGCTCATAACTACGGATAGAAACCTTTTTCAGGCAATGATTTTTGAGGCAGACCTACAAAACATAAAGAAAGTAGAGATATATCATGATTTAATTATTAATGACATTATTCTTCCGAAAGGAGAAAAAGACTTTGCTAAAATGAGGGAGCTAGCAAAAAGAAAAGGTAAAGTTGTTAGAAAGATTTTTATTGATGAGAAGGAAACGAGAAGAGAATCTGAGTTTGAGGCATAAGCTTTAAAAAGCCTTTTTTCTCATAGAGAATATACATAAAGTCATATATTAAATAATATCTGACAACCAAACATAGAGTTTCTGATAACGGCCCCGATGGAGCAGGTTCAGAAATCCTAATTCCGAAGGAATTACGAAGGGATTTCTAAGGGAAACGAAATAGTAAAGAAAAGAAAGAGTTTGAAATAGAACTAATATTCAAAGTAGAAAAAACAAATCAAAAACCTACGGACCCTTCGGGTTCAACATTGAAGGTTTTTGATATACAGAAAATCAATAATTTTCTGTCTGTTATTTTTATTTCATAAAAACAACATGGCAAACAGAAAAAACGGACCAAGACATGGAAGTATGCAGTTCTGGCCTAGAAAACGGTCAGAAAATCATCTCGGTAGAGTTAACTGGGCTCCGCTCATTGCTAACGCTAAAAAACCCGGATTCCTTGGATTCATAGGATACAAGGCCGGAATGTCTTCTGCCTATGTAAAAGATAATACTCCTGATTCTCAAACAAAAAATAAAAAAATAATTGTTCCTGTTACAATTATTGAATGTCCTCCAATAAAAATTTTCTCAGTAAGATTTTACAAAAATGGCGTTGTAAAAAAAGATATTATTAACGAAAACGTCGATAAAGAATTAAAAAGAGAGGTAAAGCTTCCTAAAATATCATTAAATATAAAACAAGAAATTGAAAAAATGGAAAAAGAAAATGATTTTGATGATGTTAGAGTTATAGCTTATTCACAACCAAAAAAAGCAGAGATTAAAAAAACTCCGGATATAGCTGAAATTGGTATTTCTGGAACAAATGAAGATAAGTTAAAAATAATCAAAGAAAATTTATCTAAAGAAATTTTTATTTCAGATGTTTTTTCAAGCGGATTAGTTGATATTAGAGGACTAACAAGAGGGCATGGAAATCAGGGACCTGTAAGAAGATTTGGGATAAGACTTAGAAGCCATAAGGCAGAAAAGGGTCAGAGAAGACCTGGAAGTGTAGGTGCATGGCATCCAACAGGAGTAAGGTTTAATGTTCCCAGGGCAGGACAATTAGGATTATTCTCAAGAGTAACATACAATAGTAATATTGTCGCTGTAAAAAAATCAAGCGAGAAAAATCCGTTTATAGAAAAAGGATTACAACATTATGGAAAAGTCAATGCAGACTATATTCTCTTAAGGGGGAGCGTGCAAGGTGTTCCAAAAAGAGAAATTCTTATGACTGCTTCATTAAGACCAAGCAAAAAACAACTAAAAAAACACTTTGATTTAATTGAATTAAGATAAAATGATAAAAATAAACAGAAATCAAAAATCTACGAACCCTTCGGGTTCAACATTGAAGATTTTTGATATCCTGAAAATTAAGAATTTTCAGACTGTTAATTTTGTGGACAAAATATAACATGACAAAAATACAAATTTTAGACATAAATGGAAAAAAAGCAAAAGAGATAGATACAACTTTATTTGAAGGACAAATAAGACAAGATATTATTCAAAAAATAGCAGAAATACAAAAACACGGACAACCATACGCACCATCTCATCTTGCTGGAAATCAAACATCTGCAAGTGGAAATGTTCTTCATACAAGACATGATTGGAAATCAGACAGAGGAAAGGGAATTTCAAGGGTTCCAAAGAAAAGAATGTCTGACAAAGGAGAAAGATTCACCTGGGTTGGTGCAGTTATTCCTGGAACAAGGGGCGGAAGAAGAGCTCACCCTCCTAAAATTCTTTCAAGACCAAGATCCATAAATAAAAAAGAAATGAAAAAAGGTTTCTTATCTGCACTTGCAATGGTTGCTTCTGAAAAATTAGTAAAAGAAAAATATTCTAGATTTGATGAAACAGATGTAAAAATAAGTTTACCTCTTGTTTTGGAATCAAAAGTACTTTCATTAAAAACAAAAGACTTTCTTAATTCATTAAAAAATATTCTTGGAGCATATTTTGATATTGCTCTTCAAGAAAAATCAATAAGGCCAGGAATTGCCGGAATGAGAAATAGAAAATACAAAAAAACAGCAGGAGTATTGCTAGTTATAGGAAATAAAGAAGAGAAAAAATTTAATGGGATTGATATTATTTCAGCAAAAGAACTTAAAATAGGAGATTTGGTTTCAAATGGAGCTAGATTGATTTTATTCACAGAACAATCAATAAAAGATTTAGAAGAGAGGATAAACAAACAATGAAATTCAAAACAACAGAAAAAAGTGTAAGATTAATCGAAGCTGAAAACACATTAGTAATCGAATTCCCATTAAAAACAAGAAAAGAAGTTATAAAAAAAGAAGTTGAAGAAATGTTTAATGTAAAAGTTGCTAAAATAAGGGGGCATTGTAAGGCAAATAAGAAAATTGCTTATATCCGACTAAAAAAAGAAAATCCCGCAATTGATGTCGCGACAAAGGTAGGAATAATATAATACAACATGACAACACAAGAACAAAATTTAGCTGTAAAATTAAACAATAGAAATGCAATTTCTGTTGAAGGAAAGGGATTTATTGGCTTTGGTGGGATTGTTAGAAAAACATTTAATGGCGGATATGGGGCTGTTGCAAAAGAAAGCAAAGACACAGTTTATGAAATAATTGGGAATATAAAAAGAACAACACTCGGCCTAATAGAGTTTTCTCAAGATTCTTATGTGGCAAAATACAATAAAAACCATATTCTTAGTCCTGGTGCAATGGAATCATACCTGCAATTACAAAAAAAATTGGAGGGCATAGCAGCATAGCAGCATAACAATATGAAAATTACAAATAATTTTCAATTATTCGCCATAAGAGGTATGGCTTCGTAATATGGGAAAAACATTAATAAAACAAGCAAGAGGACGAGGAAGTTTCACATACAGAGTAAGAAGAAACGCATACAAATACAGAATTGGCTATCCTGCCGGAGATATTTCTGGAAAAGCAAAAATAGTAAAGCTTTTGAATTCTGCGGCTCATTCTGCACCGCTTGCAAAAGTTCTCATTAATAACAATTCATTTTATATTCCTGCATGCCAGGGATTATTTGAAGGACAAGATATTGAAATTGGTGGTAATAATATCAAAGACGGAAATATACTCCATCTCAAAGACTTAGTTTTTGGAACAAAGATATTCAATATAGAAATAACACCCGGAGATGGGGGGAAAATGATAAGGACAAGTGGGGGATTTGCGACAGTGTTAAGACAAGAGGGAAGTAATACGATTATATCCCTTTTCAATAAAAAAGAAAAGATAAGTGAAGGAAATTGCAGAGCAGTAATAGGAACAATAGCTGGACAAGGAAGAACAATCAAGCCTATAGTAAAAGCAGGAAAAAAATGGCATATGATGAAAGCAAGAAATAAATTATGGCCAAGAACATCTGCTGTTAAAGTAAATGCTGTTGATCATCCATTTGGTGGTGGAAGAGGAAAACGTATAAAAAGCAAAATCGCTAAAAGAAATGCGCCTGCTGGAGCAAGGGTAGGACATATCAGACCTAGAAGAACAGGAGTAAAGAAATAATATGGCAATAACAACTAAATTAAATATTTCAAGTGCTTCGCTACTTGAAAATCCAGAAAATAGGAGATTTTCTGGCTGTTCGCTTTAAGAGCTAAAGCTTCACATGGCAAAAGAATTTACATATCGCGGAAAAACAATAGAAGAATTGAAAACACTTGATACTCGGGAGTTTGCAAAACTTACTAAAGCTAGACAGAGAAGAGCAATATTAAGACAAACACAGAGTATTGAAAATTTTGTAAAAAAATGTGTTGAATTCCAAGGTAGAAAAAAACCGATAAAAACACATTTGAGAGACATTATAATTGTTCCAAAAATGGTGGAATATAATATTTTTATTCATAGCGGTAAACAATTTGTCCCCATAATGATTATTCCTGAAATGCTCGGGCATAGACTTGGAGAATTTGTTCCAACAAGAAGCAAGGTAAAACACGGGGCAGCAGGAATAGGCGCAACTAAATCAAGCCTAGCTAAGGCAACAAAGAAATAACACCATGGCAGAAGAACAACAAATAAAACCAGTTAAGGAAAAGAAAGTTAAGAAAATAGTAACTGAAAAAATAGAAGAGAAAAAAACAGAGATAATTGAAGCACCAGTTCAAGAAAATAAAAAGGAGATTGAAGCCGGGCAAGACAAACGGACAGGCTTGGCTGGCGAGCAAAAGAACCCTGGTGCTTTAGTCAAAGAGGAAACAAAAACAGAAGAGAAAAAGGTAGAGAAGAAAAAAGAAGAGATAAAAAAGAAAGATTATGCCATCGTAAATGGAAACAATCTACCAATATCAACAAAAGAGTCTATGGATATTTGTAGTATGATCCGAGGGAAAAATATAGAAACAGCGATAAAAATGCTTGAAGAAGTTATTGTTTTTAAGAGAGTTGTAAAGATGAATAAAAGAGAAGTTCCTCATCAAAAAGGAAAAGGAGTTATGGCTGGAAGATGGCCTATAAATGCATCAAATGAATTTATAAGGCTCCTTAAGCAGCTTAATGCAAACGCAATTGTCAACGGCCTTGAAATTGAAAAATGTAAAATATTCTGCAAGGCAAATTTTGCAAGCAGACCTTACAAAAGGGGCGGTGCGAAATTTAAAAGAACACATGTTACGATTAAATTAGAAACAAAAAAAATTAAACCGAATAAAAACAAAAAATAAAAAAATGGATGAAAAAAAATTTGTTCAATTTAAGAAACGAGAACTTGAAATGAAAAAGTACATCTGGAACAGCCTTGGAAAAGGTAAAGTAAGCTCAATAAAGGTAGAATATACCCCGGTTGGAGAAAAAATAATAGTTGCCACTGACAGGCCAGGATTAATAATCGGTTCAAGAGGAGAAAGAATAAACGAGCTTACAAGAGTATTAAAACAAAACTTCAAACTTGAAAATCCAAATATTGAAATAAGTGAAATAAAAAATCCTTCTCTTGATGCACAACTTGTTGCAGACAGAATTGCCTTAGACTTAGAAAGAATGGGTAATTTAAAATTTAAATCAATTGCCTATAGAGAACTTGTAAGAGTAATGAATGCCGGAGCTCTTGGAATTGAAATAAGATTAAGCGGAAAACTTCCAAGTGACAGAGCTAAATCTTGGAGATTTGCTATGGGTTATTTAAAAAAAGTTGGTGATAGTGCTAAAGTTGTAAGACGTGCAAGTTCAACTGCATTAACAAAACTTGGGATAAGTGGAATAAAAGTAGGAATACTTCCGCCTGATGCAAAAATACATGATAGAATAGATATAGATGATAAATTGAAGGCATTCCTAAAAAGAGAGCCTATCAAAGAGGAAGAAGAAGTTAAGAAGACAAAAAAACCAAGAAAAAAAGCAGAAAAGAAAGAAGAAATAAATAATGGCGAAGAGAAAAAGAAATAAATAATGGCAATATTAAAAGCAAAAGACATCGCAAAAATGAATATAACTGAGATAGATGAAAAGAAAAAAGAACTTAATCTTGAACTTGTAAAATCAAAGATAGCAACTAAGAAAACTGGAAAAGGTACTAGAGAAATAAAAAGAACGATAGCTAGACTATTAACATTCAGAAAAATAAATGAAATGAAAATCAAAAACAATGGAAATTTGTCCTAAGTGTGGATTGCCCATACCTGCATGTGTATGCTCTGAAATAGGAAAAAGTGAGCAAAAAATAAAAATCTCTACTGAAAAAATAAAGTACGGAAAGATTATAACCCTCGTTTCGGGATTCAATAAAGATATTGATATAAAAACAATAGCAAAAGAACTCAAACAATATTTGGCCTGTGGAGGAACAATAAAAAATGAGGTTATAGAACTTCAGGGCGGACATACAAGCAGAATAAAAAAAGCATTGGTAAAATTAGGATTTAATGAGGAATTAATAGAAAACTAACCATGACAAAAAAACAAACAGAAAAGAAAATCGAGCAAAAGATTGAAGAGAAGAAGATAGGCGAATGTAATGATTCAAAATGCCCATTTCATGGTAGCATAAGCTTAAGGGGAAGAACTTTCCAAGGAGAAGTAATAAAAAAATTTCCGAAAAGGGTTTGCATTGGCTTTGAAAGAACAATTTATATTCCAAAATTTGAAAGATATGCAAAATCAAAAACAAAGCTTCACGCAAGGCTACCAGATTGTCTCGCTGACAAGATAAATATTGGGGATTATATTGAAATAAAAGAATGCAGAAAACTAAGTAAAATCATAAATTTTATTGTAATTAAAAAAATAAGATAAAAATGAAATCCATAACAGCAAAAGCAACAAGGTCAATGAATATCGGCACATATCTTAATGCTGCAGATAATAGCGGAGCTCTTCTTATAAAAATAGTATCTGTAAAGCACGGAAAAGTAGGACGTGGAAGACAACAATATGCGAAAATGGCAGATCTCGTTAAAGTTTCTGTAATAAAAGGGTTGCCTGAAATGAAGGGAAATGTTTTTGATGCAGTAATTGTAAGGCAAAGACAGCCATACAGAAGATTAACTGGAGAAAGAATTGCGTTTGCAGATAATGCGGCTGTTTTACTTAAAGATGATAAGGGAAATCCAAAAGGAACACAAATTAAAGGGCCTGTTGCAAAAGAAATTATGGAAAGATGGTCAACTATTGCAAAAATGGCAAAATTCGTAATATAAAAATGAAAAAACTATACTCAAGCAAATGGAAAGGAAGCAGACAAGTGAGAAAACAGAGAAAATACAGAATCAATGCTCCGCTAAATGAAAAACATAAAATGATTTCCTCCACATTATCAGAAGAACTTAGAAAAAAATATCAAAGAAGAAGTTTTCCATTAAGAAAAGGAGATAGTGTTGAAATTATGAAGGGCGAATACGCAAAGAAAACAGGAAAAGTAAACAATGTTAGATTAGACAAAATGAAAGTTACAATAGAAAGTGTTCAGGAAACAAAGAAAGACGGAACAAAAAGGGATTTGTTTTTTGATCCATCAAATTTGAGGATAAAGGAACTTAACTTAGAAGATAAAAAAAGAAAAGAAGCTATTGAAAGAAAAATTCAAATTAAAGAAAAAGTAGAAAAAACATTGGAGAATAAATAAAATGCACCAAAAAAGAATAACAATCGCAAAAACCTGGTTTGTTCCTAGGATGACCTCCAAATATATTGCTTTTGCAATGTCAAATATGCAAAAATCTCTTCCACTTATTGTGGCAATGAGGGATATATTAAAACTAGTTAAAATAAAAAAAGAATTAAAACTCCTTTTAAATTCAAAACAAATTTTTGTTAATGGAAAGGTAGTAAGAGAAACAAATTATCCGGTTCACCTTTTTGATTCTCTTTCTATGCCGGCAGTAGGTAAATTTTACAGAACAATATTGAAAGATAAAAAAATTAGTTTTAAAGAAATTTCGGAAAAAGAAAGTTCTGAAAGAGCATACAAGGTTATTGGAAAAAAGATATTATCCGAGAAAAGAGTTCAGATAAATCTTAGTGAAGGAAAAAATATAATCTCCTCTGAAAAAATCAACACTGATGATTTTATTATTCTTGATAATTTAAAAAACAAGATAAAAAATATAAAACAACTAAAAGAAGGCGAAGAAGTTATAATCACATCTGGAAAACATATTGGAAAAATAGGAAAAATCAAGAAAATAGAAGAAGAAGGGGAGAAAAAAATTGCAGAGATAGAATCAAAAAATGAAAAAATAAGAACAGATGCTAAAAACCTGTTCATAACAAATTAAAATGGCAAAAAAACAAACGACTAAGAAGGAAATTGAAGCCGGGCAAGTTCACGAGCCTATTGCACAAATAAAGCGAGAGGGCTTGCGAGCAGAAAAGAACCTTGGTGCTTTAGGCAAAGATGAAAATAAAAAACCAAAATTGGAAAAAAATCCAATGAGAGAGATAGAAATAGAAAAAGTTGTCCTTAATTGTGGCGGAGTTGCAGAAAAGTTGGACAAATCAGCAAAACTTTTGAATATACTTACTGGAAGAACTATCAGACAAGTTGAATCAACAAAGAGAATCCCGACATTTGGAGTAAGACCTGGTTTGAAAACAGGATGCATGGTAACATTAAGGGGGGAAGAAAAAATAACTCTTCTTAAAAGATTCCTTGGTGCTGTTTCAAATAAAATACGTAAAAAGGCAATAAAAGAAAATCATTTTTCATTCGGAATAAAAGAATATCTAGAAATTCCGGATATGGAATATCAGAGAGATATTGGACTTATTGGTTTGGATGTGACAATTGTTTTCAAAAGAAAAGGAAAAAGAGTAATTATGAAAAAAATAAAACAAGGAAGATTGCCAAAAAAGCAACATGTTACACCTGAAGAAATTATTGAATATTTAACAAATAAATTGGGGGTCACAGTAGAGTAATCCAATGACAGCAAGCGACTGGGGAAAAGTATTGAAGCAGCTTAAAGGAAAACCTGCTGTAATGGCCAAATATCTAAAACACAATAAACCAAAACAAAGAAAATTTGGAATTGCTTCAAAAAAATGTGAAAATTGCGGAAGATTCGGAGCAAGAGTAGGACAATATGATATAAATTTATGCAGACACTGCTTTAGGGAGATGGCAGAAGATCTCGGATTTAAAAAATATAGCTAAATAACAAAATGAGCCAAGACATAGTTTCAGACACATTGAATAAGATAATGAATGCTAAAAAAGCAAGCAAGAGCTATATAGTTTCAACAAGATTTTCTAAATTGCTCATCAAGGTTCTTGATATGATGAAACAATACGGATATATTGATTATACTCTTAATGAAGGAGTTTTAAGAATAGAAATGAAAGAATTAAGCATTTGCAGTTCAATAAAACCAAGATATACTGTAAATAAAGAAAATCTAGAAAAATATGTAAGAAGATTCTTGCCTGCCAGAGATTATGGCTATGTTATTGTATCAACAAGCAAGGGATTAATGACAAATAATGAAGCTAAAGAAAATAACTTGGGGGGAAGCTTAATTGCTTATTTTTACTAATGGTAAAGAAAGAAAAAATAAATTTAAATAAAATGGAAGAAAGAATGGAGATTCCTACTGAAATAGAAATATTAATTGATGGTCAGATAGTAATTTTAAAAAAAGATTCAAAAGAAACAAAAAGGATATTAAACCGAGAAATAACTGCTTCAAAGGAAAATAATACTCTTGTTCTTGTCACAAATGACAATAAAAAAGAACAAAGAAGAAACTTAAAAACATTAATCGCACATATAAAAAATGATATTGAAGGGTTAACAAATGGATTTGAATACGAGCTTGAGATATGCAATGTTCACTTCCCAATGAATGTAACCTTTGACAAAGCAAAAAAAGAAATCGTTATAAAAAATTTAATTGGGGAAAAACATCCCCGGTTGGTAAAAGTTTCTGCAGAAGTTGAAGTTGAAATAAAAGCCCCACATATAAAACTAAGGGCACATAATATTGAAATTGTTGGACAAGTAGCAGCAGATCTTGAGAAAGCAACAAGAATAAGATATAAGGACAGAAATAAATTTCAAGACGGAATATTCATAACTAAAAAACCTGGAAAAACATACATATAATGACAAAGAAAAGACAAGCAAACTTTCAAAGAACGAAATTTTATGCATATGCCTGCCTTGGCAAGTATCAAAAAAGTAAAAGAAAGTACAGACACCCAAAAGGAAGGCATAATAAAACAAGACAAAAATGGAGAAGTCGACCCCCAAGAGTAGAAATAGGATATAAAAATGAAGTAAGAACTAGCGGACTTGTTAATGGAAAAATACCGATGATAATAAATAATGTTAAAGATCTTGCAAGACTTGGAAAAGAAAACATCGCGATAATCGCAAAGATTGGAAAAAAGAATAGAATTGAAATAGCAAAAGAGGCAGATAAAAGAAAAATTCAAATTTATAATCTAAATATAAGAAAATTACTAAAAAAATTGGAGAAAGCGAATAAAAAATGAGAAACTTAAACAAAAGAAAAGCGCTTGCATCAAGAGTCCTGGGTGTAGGAAAGAATAAGATCATATTTGACATCTCAAGATTAGAGGAAATAAAAGAAGCCATAACAAAACAAGATATAAGGGATCTTTTCGCCGAAGGAATAATAAGAATTGCACCTGCAAGAGGAAGACAAACAAAAGTAAAAAGAAAAACAAACAGAAAAGCAGGAAAAATAAAAAGAAAATTGAAATTAAGAAAAATAAAGTATGTAATCCTAACAAGAAAACTAAGAAGATATATCAAAGACCTTAAGAAAGGTAAGAAGATAGACCAGCATACATATGCCGATTTGAGGAAAAAAATAAAATCAAAAATCTTTAAAGACCTTTCACACTTAAAAGAACATACCGGAGGTTTAAGTAAAAATACAAAATGAAACTTATTGACAAGAAAAGAAGAATAGAGAATAAGACAAATTATCTTAAAAGAAGAAGGCTTCTTGAATCAAAGAATCCCAGGATAATAATAAGAAAAACAAACAGATATATTATTTTCCAGTATGTTGAAACTAAAATTGCCCAAGATAAGGTTAAATTTATGCTGACTTCAAAAGCATTGATTAATTATGGATGGCCTAAAGAAAAAGAAGGTAGCCTAAAATCTCTCGGAGCATCTTATCTTACGGGGATGTTATTTGGAAAATTAATAAAAAATGAGAAACCTGCAATAATAGATACTGGATTAATAAGAAACACAAAAGGTTCAAAAATACATGCTGGAATAAAAGGTATGATTGATTCCGGAGTTAAATTAAGTCATAATACTGCAATGTTTCCTGAAGAAAAAAGAATAAATAGTGAAAATATCAAAGAATTCTTTGAAAAAGTTAAAAGTAAAATAACAAAGGGGGAATTAAAACAATGATGCAAAGACGAAGAAAAAGACAAGAAAAATTTGATAATTCAGAAGCTGAAAAAGCCAAGTTAGATAGTTGGAAACCAAAAACACTTCTCGGAAAGCTTGTAAAAGAGAAAAAAATTAAAAATATAGATGAGATTCTTGATAAAAGAATACTTGAAGAACAGATTGTAGAATCACTTCTTACTCTCGAATCAGACTTACTTTTAATCGGCCAGTCAAAAGGAAAATTTGGTGGAGGAAAAAGAAGGGCATGGAAACAAACACAAAGAAAGACCATGGAAGGAAATGTTCCAAAATTCAGTTGCTTAACTGTTGTTGGAGATAAGAACGGACATGTAGGAATAGGTCTTGGAAAAGCTAAAGAAACACTTCCTGCAAGAGAAAAATCATTAAGAAAGGCAAAACTTAATGTAATAAAGGTAACAAGAGGATGTGGAAGTTTTGATTGCGTTTGCAGTGAGAATCATAGTATTCCATTTATTGTAAAAGGAAAATGTGGAAGTTCAGAAGTAGTATTATTTCCTGCACCACAGGGAACCGGTTTAGTAATCGGGGATGAATGCAAAAGAATATTAAAGCTTGTAGGAATAAAAGATGTATACAGCAAAACATTTGGTCAGACAAGATCCACTATAAACCTTGCAAATGCTTGCATGGATGCACTCAATAAAACAAACGGAAAAAAACAAATTACCAAATGATAGCAATAATAAGAATACATGGAATGATAAAAGTACGATTCAATATAGATGAAACCCTGAGCAGATTAAGATTAAGAAGAAAATATTGTTGCGTAGTTGTTAATGATGTTCCTGAAACAACGGGGATGATAACAAAAGTAAAAGATTTTGTTGCTTACGGAAATATCACTGAAGAAACACTTGTTAAATTAATAAAAGAAAGAGCGGAAAAAATAGGAGATAAAAAAGCAAAAATAGAAAATCCTGAAAAAATTGCAAAAGAACTTATTGCTGGCAAAAAATTTGAAGAACTTGGAATAAAACCATTTTTTAGACTTCATCCACCGAGGGGCGGAATAAATAGCAAGAAACACTTTCCAAAAGGAGTTTTAGGAAATAATAAAGAATCTATAAATAAATTAATAGAAAGGATGTTATAATGAAACTCAAAAGAAGACATAAAGTTTCGAGAATGCACGGACGAGGAACACATGGATGGGGCGCCAGAAAAAAACATATGGGCAGCGGTCATCGTGGCGGAGTAGGAATGGCTGGAACAGGAAAAAAAGCAGGCCAGAAAATTATGCATATCCAAAAAATGTATGGAACAGAATATTTTGGAAAAAGCGGAATAACAAGCAGAAAAACAAAAAGAGAGAAAAATTATGTTTATAATTTGGGATATATTGAAGCAAATCTTGAAACCTTAAAGAAAAAATTTGGAAATAAAGAAGGAATTATAGATTTAAGCGATTATAAAATACTTGGTGAAGGAGAAATAACGAGCAAATTAACGATAAAAGCAAGGGCAATCTCTGCTGGCGCAAAAGAAAAGATAGAGAAAGCTGGCGGAAAAGTAATTGTTCCTCAATTTAAAGAAAAAAACGAAGAGAAGACAGAAAAAACTCCTGAAACAAAGACTATGCCCAAGATAAAAGTTGTAGCAAAAACGAAAAAAGAAGTAAAAAAGTAAAAAACATATGAAAAATAAAATAATTTTTCAATTCCAGAAAACATTGTTTTCTGGCTCATTCAACTCTTACGAGTTGAAGATATTCACTTGTAGAGGACAAGCTTCATACAATGCAATTTAAAGACATACTTTATAATCTCCCAGAAGTAAAAGGGCCTACTGAGAAAAAACTTGCTTTTAACGTTAAGCTTAAATGGACAATCATAATTCTTTCTGCTTTTTTTATTTTAGCAAATATTTCCATTTATGGACTTAGAGAAAATGCACTTAAACAATTTGAATATCTCGCGGTTCTTCTTGGAACAGAGTTTGGAAGTATTATCTCTCTAGGTATTGGACCGATTGTTATGTCTTCGATTATTCTTCAGTTATTAGTTGGAAGTAAAATAATTAGTATAGATACGACTACTCCTGAAGGAAAGAAGTTTTTTCAGGCTATTCAAAAATTGGGTGTTTTCTTCTTTATCATTTTTGAATCAATAGTTTATACCTTAATGGGTGGAACACCTGCAAACCCTGGCTTTGAACTAGTTGTTATTGGCCAGCTTATGCTTGGCGGATTATTGATAATGTTTATGGATGAAATATGTCATAAATGGGGATTTGGTTCAGGAGTAAGTTTATTCATCGCAGCAGGTGTTGGTTGGAGATTAGTTGTGGGATTATTCGGATTCATGGGTGCAGAGAATACATTACAGGCCGTAGGTCATGTTCCATTATTATTTGTAAGCTTTGCAAATCAAGATATGACTGGCGCACTAAAATCACTTGCAGCAATATTGTCTACTGTTATTGTTTTCTTAGTAATTGTATGGGCACAATCATTAAAAATAGAAATTCCCCTTTCTTATGATAGACTAAGGGGGTATAATATCAAATGGCCGCTTGCTTTTTTTTATGCTTCTAATATCCCCGTTATATTGACAGGTGCACTTGTTGCAAACTTACAGCTTTTTGGAAGTCTTATTCAAAATTGGAGAGGAGGACAAGCTACAATTCTCGGAGACTTTAGCAGTGGACAAGCTTCTTCTGGACTTGCTTTTTGGTTGGGTTCGACAGACATTGTCGGATTAGGAATAACTGGCGGATTAAGATGGATTTATTTGTGGCAATCATTAACCCACATATTTGCTTTTGTTGTCCTTTCTGCTATTTTTTCAGTATTCTGGGTGAAAACAAGCGGGATGGATGCTAATGCACAAGCAAGAAATATTCTTGCTTCAGGATTACAAATACCTGGATTCAGGAAAGATGAAAGAATTTTAGAATCAATATTATCTCGGTATATTATGCCATTAACAGTAATGGGCGGTATTGCAATAGGTATTCTTGCAGCAATTTCTGATGTTTCTGGAACAATAACTGGCGGAACATCCCTACTTTTAGGGGTGATGATTATTTATCAGTTCTATAAAACTATCGCTCAACAGCATGCTGTTGATATGCATCCTGCTTTGAAGAAGATGATGGGATAAGTTGATTTTTATTAATTTGATGTTTTATCAGGATGATTATACCCCCGTATTAATTAATATCCTTGGATCAGTATGGGGGAATTCAAATCTGGGTTCAGCATCTCTAGAATTTATTTTTTGCATTTACTCTGCACAGCCGATTCAAGGTTATTAATAAGCCCCAATTAGGTTTAAAAACAATAATCAACTCAATAATTTATGAAAGGAATGACCATGATGTTTCTTGTAATGATTCTTAGTTTTATACTTGCTGGAGCATGGAATTCTTATCCCATTATCAAAACATCTGCACACTATATTCTTGATCCTAGTGCAGGAGCATTAATGGATATCAATGTTTATCTCGGAATGGCTATTGTTGTTTTTATTATTACCCTTATTACCGTTATCATCCAAAAATACGGAACAAATCAAGAAGAATTAAAAAAGCTTAAAGAAGAACAAAAACTTTTGCAAGAAGAAATGAAAAAATATAAAGACCATCCTGAAAAACTTTTAGCGCTTCAAAAAAAGTCTTTTGAATTTATGCCTCGGACAATGGACCTTACAATGAAACCCCTAATTTACACCGCTATCCCCTTTGTCCTATTCTTTAGATGGTTTAGTGATTATTTTCTTATTCATGAATTTAAATTCTTGGGCGTTATATCTTGGTTTTGGTTTTATTTTTTGGCGTCGCTTTTATTTAACATGATATTCAGAAAAATCATGAAGGTGTACTAATGGAAAAACAAGAATATTTAATGAGAATGCAAATTATCGAAGAAGAAGCAAGACAGATAGAAATGCAGATAGAAATGATTGATCAACAAACAATTGAGCTAATTCAGATAAGTAAAAGTCTTGAAGAATTATGGCGAGCAGAAGAAAACCCTGAATTTCTTGCTAACTTAGGAAAGGGAATTTTTATTAAAGCAAAAGCTCTTGAAAAAGAACTTTTTGTGAGTATAGGCAAAGGCACTGTTGTAAAAAAAACTCCAAAAGAAGCGGTTGAAATAATAACAACTCAGTTAAAACGAGCTTCTGAAACAAAATCAGAATTCATGTCACGAATTAATGAACTTCAAATTGATATGCAAAAATTAATTGAAGAAGTTGAAAAAGAAGAAAAATCTGGCGAGAAAAATTGTGATTGTGGTGATGATTGTACTTGTAAGGAAGATAAAAAAGAAGAATGTGAATGCGAAGATGATTGTAAGTGCAAGGAAAATAAACATAATAAAAAGTAAGCAGATAGTTTTCTGAATTTATTAATCGAGTACATATTAAAAAAATGCTTTGCCGGAAAGTTTATAAACTATGGCGGCTATAGATACTATAGAACAACATGGAAATTACCACAATTCAACTAAGCAAGGAAACAAAAGAAAAGATATCCTCATTTGGAATAAAAGGAGAAAGTTATGATGCTATTCTTAAAAGAATTTATTCTTTTGCTGTTAAGGATCAATTAAGAAACTTCTTAATGTCTAGTGAAGGATTTATTTCTATAGCCGATGCTAGAAAAGAGTTGAATAAAAAATGGCCAAGGTCGAAATAATTCTTTCCTTATTTGAAGAAATTCAAAAGAAGTTCAAAGGTGAAGCCCATAAGATTATTGATTTAATTGAAACCTTGGAAGCTAACCCTCATAAAGGCAAATTATTAGGAAATATTGGGGGAATTGTTATCAAAGAAATTAGGTATAAATCTTTTAGATTTTATTTTATTACCGATGGATATAAACTAAAACTTTTTGATGAACAAAGCTTAGTCGATATTTTAATTAAATTTGTAAGAATGTCTGATAAAAAAGATCAACAGCAAACAATAGATGAAATAAAAAAAATACTTATTAATTTTGGACCGTGAGGCTTTAATGAATAATATCAAAAAAATAAGTAAGCCCGGCATTACTGTTAGGCCATACCGGGGATTTGATAATTATTCTAATCTGATCTAATATTTAAGCTTTACTTTTTACAACCTTTAAAAATTTCTCATAGGGCATAATTCCTAAATCACTTATAATACCTGTTATGTTCTTTATTTCTATTGGCTCAAAAGCAGGATTTTTTACATGGATAATATTCTGTTTCGGATTCCAAACTTCGTGAAAATCCCTTTGCTCTAATTTTACATTTTTTGGAGAATACTTCCACGAATCGGCGACGATAAAAACGGGAAGATTATTATCCCTTGCAATTTCTGCAAACATCCCGCTTCCAACTTTGTTTATGACAGAATCTTTCAAAAGAGCATCTGCACCAAATAAAACTAGGTCAACTTTTTTCCTTTCACAATCGCCTTTCATTGCTATGGCTGCAGCAGAATCAACAAAGGTGGTAACCTTTATTCCTGCACTAGTCAGTTCTTTGGCTGTTTTTCTTCCTTGAAATAAAGGCCGAGTTTCTGTATTATAAACCTCAAATTTCTTCCCTTTCTTTTTTGCATAAATTAATGCCTTAATTACATTTGTTGAATGACAATGAGTAAAAATGTTATTTTTACTTTTTATTATCTTAAAAACATTCTTATTTATTTTTTCTTGTGCTTCTGAAAAATGCGCAAGTATTTTTTCTTTAGGCATTTTTCCTGCTAATTGGATAACATAAAGAAGCATCGGTTCTGTAGGCCTCAGACTAAGAAGTATTTTTTTTGTTTTTTCTTCAGGAAAAAGGTAGTATGCCTGAAGTGCGGCTTTTGCGACATTTGTAGCTCCTTGAATTTTTATGTTTTTTATATCGTTGCAAATTTTTGTGAAAAGTTGTTTTTTATTCATGTTGCCGGATTTTTCCTCTTTTTAACCCATTTATTACGGGGTTTGGATATTTTAAATTTAATGCCAAGCATTTTTTTATGGGCGTTATTTTACTCTAAATGTTTTTTTAACCCATTCATCAATGAATGGATGTCTATCATGGCATCTTTTACTGTCTTTATTTCAATAGTATTCCCGTAATAATTTATTCCATTCCTTAATTTTCGATATCTGTCAAACTTAATGGAAATTTCTTTTTCTTCTAAAATTTCATTTAAAAAGTGAGTAATGGATTCATGATTGAGAAATTTATATCCTTTAATATATCCCAATGCTTCACAATATCCTCTTAAAGATTCATACAGCTCTCTAAAAATCGTTTTAAGTGTTTCTTCTTTAAATGGAATAATCTTTGCCGTAGACAGTGCTTGTTGAGAAGACTTAATTAAACTTTTAGCTCGAACTAGGTCTATTGGAACTTTTTTAACAAAACCATCTTGAATTAAACTTTCAAAAATCATTAAAAAGCCTCCAATTTACCTGAAAGAGTAATGCCATTTATAATATTATTCAATAACTCTGGATTTTTCTTCTTTGCTAAGTTAAATTTTTCCTTTGAAAAAAGATGCAGAGTTATTTTTCGGTTCAACTTATCTTCAAATTTAGAATAGTTGATTTCTTTTTTTATTTCACTTAGAACAAATAAGTCTACATCACTTTTTGAGTCGTCTGTTGCAGACGCATAACTTCCAAATAAGATTACAACAGGATAATCATAATCTTTTTCAATTTGTTCAATTAAATTTGATTCTTTAAGTTTTTCGAGATTAAAAAATAACTTTAAATTTAGAAAATTTTTGTTTATCCTTGCCTTAAAATAATCGTATGGCTTTCCTTTTTTTATTTCAATTAGCTCTTTTTTAACTAGTCTTAAAAGATGCTGTCTAATGGTGGTATGATTTATTTTTAACAGCCTTGAAAGTTCCCTTATTTGGAACTCTTCATTAGGATTTTCCAAAAATGGTTTTAGTATGGTTATATTTGTTTCCATCTGTAAATATATGCTTACGGGTGTTTATAAATGTTTACATCATTCATTCATTTTTTTTAGACTAAATTAAATTAGTTTAACTAATTCTGAAACCTAGTGAATATTTAAAAATACTCGAGAATAGAGATAATCATGTTAGAATCCCTAATTAACCCAAAAAGCGCTGCAAGAAAGCCGTGGGGCATGTTTTTTGTGGGATTATTTTATGCTTCTCTGTCTATACTTCTTTCGCATTGGTTTTTCATGAATGATTCTGTTTTATCACAGTATTCTGGAATATTTATGATAATGTTTTGTGTAATATTTGCGATGCCCTACGTTTACTACTCAATAAAGCTTGAAGAACAAAAAGATCTTGAAATCGAAAGTGAAGTCAGTTTGTTAAAAGAACATAGCAAGGTTATTCTTTCATTTTTATGGTTATTTATGGGGTTTATTGTAGCGTTTTCTTTTTGGTATATGGTTCTTCCAAACGGAGTAGATAGTTTTAGGGCCCAAATAGAAACTTTCTGCCAAATTAATAGGCCAAGTAATTTTGACCAATGTGTAAGTGACTATGGGATTTCTGGAAGCAGAAAAATTACAGGAGATAGTATTTCTGGAGAAAGATTCATAAGTATTTTTTCAAATAATATTTATGTTCTAATATTTACGCTCATATTCTCACTCATATTTGGTGCAGGAGCAATTTTTATACTGGCATGGAATGCAAGTGTTATTGCTGCAGCAATAGGAATATTCGCAAAGTCTAATTTGGCCAGTCTTCCCATGGGGATAACGAGGTATATGATTCATGGACTCCCCGAAATTTCTGCTTATTTTGTTGGTGCACTTGCCGGAGGAATATTAAGTTTTGCGATTATAAAACATGATACCCGGGGAAGAAAATTCTGGAGAGTAATTCAAGATTCATTAAACTTAGTAATAATTGCGATTGTAATACTTTTAATATCTGCCTTTATCGAAGTATTTATAACCCCAAAATTATTCTAAAATAAGATAATAAAAAACAATGACAGAGTATATTTGTACAAATTGCAACTATCGGTTCGGTTCTGAAAGATTGGGACAAAACATCTGCCCCTATTGTGGCAAAAAGGGAGTTATAGAACCAGAAAAATCCGCATCAGACTTGCTTGGTGATGCAGATAATTTTGAATAAATTATAGAAAAAAGAAAAACCAAAAAACATGGAAGAAAAAAATAAAGTCGAGAATATAGAGAACAATATCCTTAATGAAGAAGCAATTCTAAGGGAAGAGAAACAAAAAGCAATAGAAAAAGATATAGACAAAACAGAAAAGATTATTGATAAAGAAGCAAGAAAAATTGACGGCGGAAATAGAGAAAGTGAGATTATTGAAGAAAGGAAAAAAAAGGTTATAAATTTTTTTAAGAAAAGTCCTGGCTTAATTTTTATAATTATTCTTTTTGCGTTATTAATTCTTGGGATTTATATTAGAATGCTACCCCTTACAGACCATGGCGGCAATCCTGGTTTGTGGGATATTACTACTAATGATTATACTCTTGGGCCTGATCTTGACCCCTTTCTTTTCTTGAGATATGCAAAAACAATGATAGAAACTGGCAGTCTGCCCCAAATTGATAGTATGAGAAATGTTCCCCTCTTTTTTGATACAACAACAGAACTTCAGATGGTTTCTTATATGATTGTTCTAACTTACAAGATAGTTAATTTGTTTGGAAATTATAGCATGAATTTTGCAGGAGCATTCATGCCTGTTTGGATGTTTGCTTTGACTATAATCGCATTTTTCCTTTTTGTAAGAGAAATATTTATCCGACCTGGAAATAAAAAAAGTTTTATTAAAGCAAATTGGATAGCATTAATCACCACTTTCTTTATGATCGTTAGTCCTGAATTTCTTTCAAGAACAATTGCGGGTATTCCTGAAAAAGAATCTGTTGGATTCTTTTTTATGTTTCTCGCTTTCTATCTTTTCTTAAAAGCATGGAAATCTGAAAAATTAATTAATTCAGGTATTTTCGGGGTTCTTGCTGGAATTTCAACTGCATTGATGGGTTTGACATGGGGCGGAGTAACCTACATATATGTAACTATTGCGCTTGCAAGCCTGATAGCATTCTTATTGAATAAGTTTGGAAATAAGGAAACATTAGCTTATCTAACCTGGCTTGTTTCTGCCGTAGTAATTACATTATTGTTTACTAACAGATTTAAACTCACTAACTTTGTCTCGGGTTTAGATACTGGATTGTCTTGTATTGTTTTTGTAATTTTGATAGCTCATTTTATAATTTGGAAAACTGGATTAAAAACCATACTTCATCTTGAAAAAATAAAGCTTCCAAAAACTATTATCTCCTTAATTTTAGTAGCAATTATCGGAATTGTTGCAGTATCTATCATCAGTCCGGGATTTATTGTAGAAAAAGTTAATGCCCTGGGGAACACATTCATAAAACCAATTACGGGGAGATGGAGCACAACTGTTGCAGAAAATCGACAACCTTATTTTACAGAATGGCAGTCAAGTTTTGGTCCAAATCTTCAGAATTTTCCCGTATTATTCTGGCTTTTTTTCATAGGATCTATAATACTTTTCTATAAAATGTTCAGTAAAATAGAAAAGAAAGATAGATGGACATTAACAGGGCTATATGTTTTATTCTTTTTTGGTCTTGTATTCTCAAGATATTCTTCCTCAAGCATTTTTAATGGTGAAAACTTCATAAGTAAATTATTCTATTATGGTTCTGCACTGCTTCTTATTGGAACAGCAGGATATTATTATTTAAAATATCATAAAAAAGGAGATAAAAGTTTTGAGCACATTGATTTTGAATATCTTTTCCTCTTCTCTCTTTTTGTTTTATGTCTTTTCACTGCAAGAAGTGCGGTCAGACTTATTATGGTTCTCTCGCCAATAGCGCCAATATTTTCTTCTTACCTTCTTGTTAATTCTATAATGAAATTCAAAGACTCTGGTGACAATACAAAAAAGATTGTTTTGGGAACATTAGCGATGATTATCCTATTACTTACCATCTATGCGGGATTTACTTATTTTAAAACAGTTCAAGACAGAGCGTATGGCAGTGTTCCATATTATTACACCATTCAATGGCAGAATGCAATGTCATGGGTAAGGGAAAATACTACTCAAGATGCTGTCTTTGCTCATTGGTGGGATTATGGTTATTGGGTTCAAAGTATAGGAAATCGTGCTACTGTTACTGATGGAGGAAATGCTATACCCTGGTGGAATTATCTCACAGGAAGATTTGTTCTTACAGGAGACAATCAAGAAGAATCTCTAAATTTTCTTTGGAATCATAATGCGACACATCTTCTTATAGATTCAAGTGATATTGGTAAATACGGCGCTTTCTCCCAGATTGGGAGTGATGAAAATTTTGACAGATTATCACAAGGACCAATAACCTTTTTAGCAGATTCAAAACAAACTGAAGAGACAAAAGTGGGAAAGAAAATACTTTATGACCTGCCTCGGGGCGATGGTAATTACGGGATAGCACCTATTGAAGAAGATATAGTCTATGAAATAAATGGAACAAAAGAAATTTTATTCAAGGAAAATTATGGAATTATGGGTGTTTCCATAGAAGTGGTAAGTAATAATCAATCTATTTCATTTAAACAACCCGAAGGAGTCTTTTACAGCCAAGGATTACAAAAAAAGATACCTATGAGATATGTTTATTTTAATAATCAACTTTTTGATTTTAAAAGTGGGATTAATGCAACAATTTACCTTATTCCAAGAGTAAGTTCAAGCAGCATTAATTACATGGGTGCTGCAATCTACCTTTCTCCAAGAATAATGCGGGGTTTCTTAGGACAAGTATATCTTCTTGATAATTCACTTGGAAATTTTGATAATTTCAAGTTAGTTCATTCAGAGCCAGATTTATTTAATAAAAATATGCAACAACAAGGATATAATCTTGGAGACTTTAATTATTTTGATAATGGTGCAGGATTGCAAGGACCTATAACAATCTGGGAAATTAAGTATACTGGAGATGAAACTCCTAATCCAGAATATCTTCTTAAAAGTCCTCCGGCAAATATTACCTGGAAGTTTTAATTAGTTAGATTAACTACCTTACTTTTGCGATTTTACCTACTCCGTTTTTATTAATAATAATAATCCGGGGAAA
>Ga0247841_10003590_pt1 | contig 28283 bp, 25 predicted proteins | sample LaCruzMarch2015__2_FD_192410 | JGI IMG/M metagenome (GOLD analysis project Ga0247841, IMG submission 192410) | Freshwater microbial communities from meromictic Lake La Cruz, Castile-La Mancha, Spain - LaCruzMarch2015_18m | ecosystem: Environmental > Aquatic > Freshwater > Lake | place: Spain... | reverse complement strand
AGCCAGCCCAAGGCTGGCGGATTTCCCGCCAGTGGTTTTGGATCATATACCGCTTAAGTCGGAGGATTGCAGGCTTAAAAGTGTAAACGATCTGCCTGAGTACATCACTGTCCCAAGAAAACTTTAAGGAAGCGGCGGGTTGCCAGTCCGGGGTCCTGCCGCCTGGTCGCCTTTTTGCTTCCCTCGGAAGCCTGCGGGACAAAAAGGGACACAGACGTCACCCCTCCATCGTTACCCCACCGCGTTTAAAATGTTATGCGAACGGCAGGAAAGGCTGCAAGTCACTGCAGGATTGAGGTTAGCGCCCGTAATCGTCGTTGAGCCTGACAGTATCGTCGGGGTGATAGGTGGAAACTTCAAGCAGAGTCACCCGTCCGTACGGCGCGGCAAAGCGGTGCTTAGTGCCGGTGGGGATGGGGGCGGCTTCGCCGGGCTTATAAATCTTCGCCTTCCCGTTTATCTCCATGCGGCATTTGCCTTTGAGCACATAAAGGGTTTCATGCTTTTTCGTGTGGTATTGCAGGCTCAGGCGGGCGCCTTTGTTGATTATGAGTATTTTGCCCAGATACAGGCCCGGAGCGCTGGCGAAAATATTCTCCTGCCCCCACGGTTTTTTAACTATTGTGGTTTTTGCTTTCATTATAATCTATTCCTCCGTTTTCAGCCCACCGGGCATTTTTTAATATAGTTGAGCACATCCTTCATACTTGCGGCGGCCATCGCCACGCAGGTGTCGGCTCCGCCGTAATAGATGCGCAGCTCATCCGAGGGGAGGTCGTGAATCCAGCCTCCGGGGAAAAGCACATCGCTTACGTCTCCGAATTTTTCGTACGGCGCCAGCGGCGCCAGCACCCAGTTGCGGCTGCGGCGCAGGACCTTCCACGGCTCCTTTAAATCCAGCAGCGCCAGACCTACCCTGTAAATGCTGCTGCAGCAGGTTTCCCTTACGCCGTGGTACAGTATAAGCCAGCCTTCCGGAGTTTCAAGCGGCTGCGGACAAAGGCCGAGCTTCGCGCCATCCCAGGCGTTGCCGGCGCGCGTCCTCATAAATATTTTAAAGTCGCCCCAGTGTTTAAGGTCCGGAGAAAAAGACATCCACATGTGAGCCGGCTGGTTGGGGCTCAGTATAGGCCGGTGTATCATAGCCCATCTGCCGCCGATGCGCCGCGGGAAAAGGGCGGCATCCTTATCAGCGGGACGCAGTATCGGGCCCAGGCGTTTGAATTGCCTGAAATCTTTTGTGGTGGCCAGAGAGACAAGCGGGCCGTCAGTGGAATAAGAGGTGTAAGTTACAGCCCATACTTTAAGTTCCGGCAGCCAGGTTACGCGGGGATCCTCTATGCCCAGGATCTCTTCCGGATGGTTCTTCGGATCGGTCGGCAGCGTAGGGGATTTATCTATGACCCAGCCGGTTTTTCCGTCCTTGCTGCGCGCCGCGGTCAGATGCGAAACCCCGAAGCGGTCCTCCACGCGTACCAGCAGCACTGTCTGTCCGCCGACCTGCGCGGCGGCGGGATTAAACACCGTATTTACCGGGTAGGGCCAGTTCTCAGGAGTCAATATGGGATTATCTTCATGCCTGCGGAACAAAGTTTCATCAAGGTACCGTTTGCCGGCCATTTTTGTTTCCTCCCGTTTGTGATGTAAAGCCTGTAAACTTATGAGCGTTGAACCCTTTATATAGTGTACAATGTTTTAATCGGTCCCGGGGGCAGTTTTCGGGTTTAGCCGTCCGATTCCCATAGGTCAAACGTGAGGGCTATTTTTTTCATGCGCACTATATTTTTCACGATATTATTTCTTTTCTTCGCCGGTTCTTCAGGCGCCATTGAACTTACTTACTGGACTTCTTCAAACCCTGAAGAAATAGAACTGGGCCGCCTGCTGGTCAGCCAGTGGAACCAGTCGCATCCGGATGTACAGGTGAAAATGCAGCCTATCCCGGCCACTCAATCCAGCGAGGAAGTGCTGCTGGCCGCTATTGTTTCAAAGACCACGCCTGATGTCTGTTCCAATATCCTGCCTGCTATAATGGGGCGGTTCACCAAATCAAAAGCGGTCCTGGCTCTTAATGCTTTCCCTGATTATGAAAAGGTCGTGATCGGCAGAACCGGAAGCAAACTGGCGGATCTGTTCCGGTCGCGCGATGGCAAACTTTATCAGGTGCCGTGGAAATGCAATCCGGTCATGCTTGTTTATAATACCGCCATATTCCGCGCGTTGGGGCTTAAGCCTCCCAAAACTTACTCGGATTTTTCTAAAGCGGCCGAGACGATAGCCGCCGACAGGGATAATCCCGGCCGCTGGGCGATGGCGGTTTCCATAAAAACCACGTGGTGGCAGCGGCTGTTTGATTTTTATCCTTTTTATGTGGCTGCCACCGGCGGCCGGACTTTGCTTTGCAATGATTCAGCCGCCTTTAACGGCCCCGGCGGAGTGGCGGCGATGACCTTTTTCAGGGACGGGTTCAAGAAACGTTATTTTCCCATGCTTGGGTTCTCGGGCAACATTTTCCTTGAAGGCAAAACAGCCATGGATGTCGCCGGACCCTGGGCCATAAAATATTACCGCAGGCTAAAGCCGGGATTTGAGTTTGATTTTGCTCCGATCCCCGTGCCGGACAGCTATAAAGGCCCGGTATACACGTACGGCGATCCTAAAAATATCGTTATATTTGCCACAACAAAGTATCCCAAGCAGTCCTGGGAATTTGTAAAGTTCCTTACAAGCAAGGAAGCCGATTTGAAGTTGTTGGAACTTACCAATCAGGTTCCGATGCGGAGCGGAATAGTCTCGGACCCGTTTTACGGCGGTTTTTTTGATAAAAATCCTCTGCTCCGCAAGGCGGCCCGGCAGGCGCAATATGTAGTGCCGATGGACGAATCACAGCATCTTGTGCAGATACTGGATATAATATCCGGCCAGTTTGAGGCGGCGGCGGTTTACGCGGTGATAACGCCTGAGAAGGCCCTGGCGATAGCCGCAAAAAAAACACAGGCACTTTATGACTACTGGTGACGAGAGAAAAGACGCTATAGGTTACGCTTTTACGGCCCCCTATATATTATTTCTGCTGGTTTTTACGGCTTACCCCCTGCTGTTTTCTTTTTATCTGGTATTCCACAGCTGGGACCTGATAACCCCGCCTGAATATGTCGGGCTGAAGAATTTTTATTTTCTGATGCACGACACGGATTTCTGGCAGGCGCTTTTAAACACTCTGATTTTCCTGGCCATACATATCCCGGCGCAGGTGGTCTTTTCGATAATGATAGCCATGGCGCTGGCCGAGAAGATCGTAGCCAAAACATTCTTTCGCGCCGCGTTTTTTCTGCCGGTCATAATATCCGGAGCGGTGGTCACCATCCTCTGGGCAAAGCTCTATTCCACCGACACCGGGATATTCAACCAACTGCTGGGGCTGGCCGGCATAGCGCCAGTCAAATGGCTTACCAGCACCAGCCTGGCGATGCCTTCCATTGCAGTCATGGCGACATGGAAAAACATGGGATTTTATATAGTTCTTTTCCTCGCGGGCCTGCTCAATATCCCCGCGCATCTTTATGAGGTTTCAAAAATCGAGGGCACGACGCGCTGGCAGGACTTTTGGCATATAACCCTGCCCCTGCTCCGGCCTACGATGCTGTTGGTCGTGGTTCTTTCCACTTTCGGCGCGTTCAGCCTTTTTATTGAGCCTTATGTTATGACCGGCGGCGGTCCGCTTAACTCCACTATGTCGGTGGTGCTGTACATGTATAAGCACGCGTTCCTTTTTCAGCATATGGGTTATGCCGCCACGATCGGGTTCGCACTGGCGGCGATAATACTGCTGGTCGTGCTGATCCAGAAAAAATATCTGGACAGCGATTGAATATGAAAAAACTCGCCCTTTATCTTATACTCATATGCGCCGCCGTAAGCTTTATCTACCCTTTTTTGTGGATGGCCTTTATCTCACTCAGATCAGTCGGAGATGCGGGAGCGGGGAGCTTTTTGTCTTCTTTTTTCACCTTGCAGAATTATAAGGCCGTTTTTATGGAAATCCCGATAGGCCGCGCGCTTTTAAACAGCGCTATCGTGGCGCTGTCCACCACGGCTTCGGTTATATTTTTCAGCTCGCTTGTCGGCTACGCCCTGGCAAAGCTCAGATTCAACGGCCGGGAGACGGTGTTCATGATAGTGCTGCTCACCATGATGATTCCGGGGCAGCTGACTTTGATACCGCTGTACACGCTTATAGTCAGGCTGGGTTGGATCGATGCCTACCCCGCCCTTATCGCGCCGTGGATGATAAGCGCCATGGGTATACTCATTTTCCGGCAGACATTCATTTCCATACCTGACGATCTGATAGAGGCCGCCCGGATGGAAGGCTGCGGAGAGTTGCGGATCCTGACTTCCATATTCTGGCCGCTTTCAAAGCCGGCCATGGTGACCGTGGGCATCATCACGTTCATGAATTCGTGGAACGAGGTTCTATGGCCGATGATGGTGGTGCGCCGTCAGGAGATGATGACCATGCCGCAGATGATAACGACATTCTCGGTGGGAGGGCAGTCCGGGGGGGAGCTGGGAGTTGAAATGGCCGCGTCAATGCTGCTCATCATCCCGATACTGGCCGCCTACGCATTTTTCCAGAAATATTTTATAGAGGGCATAGCCTCCACGGGAATCAAGGGCTGATACAGGAGACAGAAGATGGCAAAAGTAATTTTTGAAAAAGTGGTAAAGCGTTACCCGTCCGGCGACAGGGATACGGTCAGGGAATTGAGCCTTACTATAGACGACGGGGAGTTTCTGGTGCTGGTCGGACCATCCGGTTGCGGCAAGTCCACGATCCTCAGGATGCTTGCGGGGCTGATAAATGTGACTGCCGGCAAAATATTCATCGACGGCAAAGATATCACGCGTCTGCATCCCAAGGACAGGGACATCTCAATGGTTTTTCAGAATTACGCGCTCTTTCCGCATCTCAATGTGTATGATAATATCGCTTTCGGGCTGAAAATGCGCGGCGCACCTAAAAAGGAAATTGACGACCGCGTGCGGGAGGCCGCCGCGCTTTTAGGGATAGTGCCGCTGCTCCATAAAAAACCCAAGGAGCTCAGCGGCGGACAGAGTCAGCGCGTGGCGGTGGGCAGGGCCATAGTGCGGCGTCCTAAAGTGTTTCTTTTTGACGAGCCGCTGTCTAACCTGGATGCCAAAATGCGCACGCAGATGCGCGCTGAAATATCCCGTCTGCACCGCCGGCTTAAAGCGACCGCTATTTACGTTACCCACGATCAGTGCGAGGCCATGACCATGGCGGACCGCATGGTGGTGCTGCACGACGGAGTTATAGGGCAGTGCGGGACTCCTCATGAGATATACTCGGCTCCGCGCAACACTTTTGTGGCTACTTTCATCGGCAGTCCTCCTATGAATTTGTTTGCCGCGCAGGCTGTTTGCGAAGGAGCCGCGTCCGGCCTTAAAATAAACAATTTTGTGCTGCCGCTTCCGCCCCTGACCGCCGCGCGCCTGGAAATCGGGAGTAAATACACGTTCGGTATAAGGCCGGAGCATATCTACCTTGCCGACCGTGTTCCTCCGGGTGTTAATTCCAGCGTGCCGCTGGCCTGTGAAGTGGAGCTGGCGGAATCCATGGGCAATGACGTAGTGCTGCACTGCAATAGCGGAGGGCTCGCGTTTCAGGCAAGTCTGAAACATGATTTCCCCGTTAAGTCGGGTGACAAAATAAATGTGGTGTTCGCTCTTGATAAGAGCCATGTGTTCGACGAAAAAGGCGAGAGGGTGGCATGAGAGCTTTGACAGTTAAAGTGTTTGTTTGGAACATGGCGGCCTGCGCTATCCTGCAATTTTACGCCTGCGGGGCGGTTTCCGCGGCCGGGCGGCCGGATGAGGTTTTACTGGTGTCGTCCGCTACGGCCGGTGCGTTCATTCTGCCTGATCCGGACTTGCGCCGTCTCAGGGATCTCACGGATGATACCGGAATGTTTGAGTTCGCTACCGGGCTGGTTCCCAGCCGCGAGAACGGCTATTGCACGGAAGATGTCGCGCGCGCCCTTGTAGCCGTGCTGCTCTACAACCGGCAGGCGAAGCCCGGCGATACTGCCGCCGCGCCGCTCGCAAAAATATACATGAATTATCTTGCCGCCGCTCAAAAGAAGGACGGAGATTTTTATCATAGAATGGATTATAAGAGGCATAGCCGCGGTCAGGCCACGGAGGATTCCTACGGGCGGGCTTTATGGGGCCTCGGTTACGCCGCGGCTTATCCGGTCGACGAGGCCTCAGGCATCGTTGCCGGCGGGATGTTTAAAAAAGCTCTGCCCCGCGCCCGACAGCTTAAATGGCCGCGGTCCATAGCCTATTCCATGCTTGGTCTGCATCATTATCTCGCGCGTTTCCCCGAAGATGCCGGCGCGCGTGCCCTGATGAAAACGCTGGCCGGACGGCTTATGGTCATGTACAAGAAACAATCCTCAAACGACTGGCCGTGGTTTGAGCCCATACTTACCTATGATAACGCCAAACTGCCGCACGCGCTTTTTCTCGCTTATGAAGATCTCAAAGACGCGCAATATCTGGATACGGCCGTAAAAACTCTTGATTTCCTTATTAAGGTGAATTTTCCGCAGGGCAATATGCTCCGGATAGTGGGCAACAAAGGCTGGTATCCCAAAGGCGGAAAGCCCGCTTTATTTGACCAGCAGCCCACGGATGCAGCTTCCATGGTGGAGGCCTGCGCTGCGGCTTACCGCGTTACGGGTTTACCCATGTACAGGGAAAAGGCGCTCAATTCCTTCGAATGGTTCCTGGGCAATAACATAAGCGGCAAGCTTATTTATGACGCGGCCACCGGCGGCTCCCGCGACGGTCTTAAAGAATCGGGCGCGAATAATAATGAGGGCGCGGAATCAAGCATTATGTTCGTTATCGCCCACCTTACGCTTCTGGAAACCAGATAGCAACGCTTATGTCGCCTCCGGATCGGGCTTGAAAAAGCAGAGGGATGAACATATGGCAAACGACTACAGTGGCGACCAGCGCATGGTCCTGACCCTTGACGCGGGAGGGACAAACCTCGTGTTTTCCGCACTCCGCGCTAACAAACCGGTTGTTGACCCCATCACATTGCCGTCCAAAGCGGACAGTCTGGCCGGCTGCCTGGCGCAAATAGTGAACGGCTTTGAGCGTGTAAAAGAGCGCCTGCCGCTTCCGCCGGTGGCTATAAGTTTCGCGTTCCCCGGCCCGGCCGATTATCCGGCGGGCATCATCGGCGATCTGCCAAACCTTCCCGCGTTCCGCGGCGGTGTGGCCTTAGGTCCCATGCTGGAAGAAAAATTTAAGATCCCGGTCTTTATCAACAACGACGGGGATTTGTTCGCGTACGGAGAGGCGATTGCCGGTTTCCTTCCCCGCGTGAATGAAGAGTTGGAGAAGGCGGGCAGCTCCAAGCGCTATAATAATCTATTCGGCGTAACGCTCGGCACCGGCTTCGGAGGCGGAATAGCGCGAGCCGGCGAATTGCACCTCGGCGACAACGCGGCCGGCGCAGAGGCCTGGCTGCTGCGCAATAAACTTGAGCCTGGCGTCAACGCCGAAGAGGGCTGCTGCATTCGCGCGGTGCGGCGGGTTTACGCCCAACAGGCCGGTATAGCTCCGGAGCAGGCTCCTGAGCCTAGGACAATTTACGATATAGGTATGGGCGCGGCCCCGGGCAACCGCGCGGCGGCGCGGGAAGCGTTCCGCCGGCTTGGCGAAGTTGCCGGTGACGCTATATCCCAGGCATTGACGCTGCTGGACGGCCTGGCGGTTATCGGTGGCGGAGTGTCCGGCGCGAGCCGGCTCTTTCTGCCGCCGCTGGTGGACGCGATCAACGACTTTTATCACAAACCCGGAGGCCCGCAGCGGCGCCTGATTCCCAGAGCGTTTAACTTTGAAGATCCAGCGCAGCGGGAGCAGTTTATAAAGGGAGAAACGCGGGTTATCACAGTGCCGGGTTCTTCGCGGCAGGTAAAATACGATCCGATGCAGCGGACCGCGGTCGGCATATCTTGCCTGGGAACCAGCGAAGCCGTCGCCATAGGCGCCTACGCCTTCGCGCTGAAAAAACTTTCCTAAAAACTAATTCTTACGTTAACGGAGGATCATTAAAGTGTTAAACCCTGCCTTCATCAATTACGAACCCAGGCCTCTAAAGTTCGGCACCAGCGGCCTTCGCGCCAATGTGGAGGATATGACCGACCTTGAGGTCTATATCAATACTAAGGGCTGCCTGCTTTATCTTTCGGGCGCGGGTGAGATAAAAAAGGGCGATACGATAGCTGTCGGAGGCGACCTGCGCCCGAGTACGGAGCGTCTGATGAAGGCCGTCGTGCGCGCTATTGAAGATTCAGGGCTCAAAGCCGTGAGCCTCGGCACGCTGCCCACCCCGGCCCTTACTTATTACGCCATGCAGAAACAACTGGCCAGCGTTATGGTCACCGGCTCTCACATCCCTTTCCACATGAACGGTATCAAGTACAATAAAGCGGCGGGCGAAGTCCTGAAATCGGACGAGCCCGGTATACTCGCGGCCGTTTCACGAGTGCGGAGCGAGGAATACGCCCGTGACGCTTCCGGGACCATATTTGATCGCTGCGGCGCTATTAAGCGGGGCGAGCAGCGGGATCTGCCCCCGGCAAGCGCTGAAGGGACGGAAATGTATGTCCGGCGCTATTCGGATGTTTTTCCGCCCGACGCCCTAAAGGGTGTGAGGATTCTCTATTACCAGCATTCCGCCGTCGGGCGCGATCTAGTGCCGCGCATTATAGAGAAACTGGGCTGCAGGGTGGACCGGGCCGGGAGAAGCGAGAAGTTTATTGCGATAGACACTGAGGATATCACGGCCGGCCAGCTTGAAACCCTGCAAAACATGGCTGACGAAGAGGGGAAAAAGAACGGCGTAAAATACGACGCTCTTATTTCCACCGATGGAGATTCCGACCGGCCGCTGGTGTGCGGAATTACGGACGGGAAGGTGAAATTTTTTGGCGGCGATCTGCTCGGCGCCGTGGTCGCGGATTTTTTGGGAGCGAATGTCGCGGCTGTTCCGGTAAGCGCTAATAGCGCCGTGGACGTCCATTTAAAAAATCTCGGCATCGAGGCCATTAAGACGCGCATAGGTTCGCCTTATGTCATCCAGGCCATGAAAGACGCTGAGAAAATATTTCCTGGGAAGATCATCGTTTCCTGGGAAGCGAACGGCGGCTTTTTGACCGGAACTGATATTGCGCTCTGCGGAAAAGTCTTGAAGGCGCTCCCGACGCGCGACCCGCTGCTTCCAATTCTGTCAGTGCTGGTGTCGGCCCACGGGAAAGGAATTTCGCTGGCGGAACTTTTTGACCGTCTACCCAGGCGTTTCGGAAAAGCGGGATTAATAGATAATTTTCCCCTGGAAGCGAGCGGAGAGATAGTTAAGCGCTTTTCTACGGCTGGGCCGGCCGGAAAGGAGGCTGTATTCAGGGAACTGGAAAAGTTCTTTTCAAGGGAGCGGGGTTTCGGCAATGTAACGGATATAAATACCGTTGACGGTATACGGATATTTTTTTCTAACGGCGATATCGCGCACATCCGTCCTTCCGGCAACGCCCCCCAGTTGAGGATATACTCCAATGCCGACACGCAGGAGCGCGCTAACGAGATAGTGAATATGGGGATCTCCGAGCCGGATGGGATACTCCGGGAATTGGAGAAATTCGTGAAGTAAACCCGGAGGGCGATTTCGCTTCCGGTCCCGGCAATCGGCCTGGTTTTTAACCCCTTAAGGCCCTTGACAAAATCAGCCTTTCCTTTTATCCTATACACAGGATAAATATAGTCCTGTAAAGCGCGAAACCATATGATTAATCTGCTCTCCGGGCTACGAATTGTTTTATTCTTCCTGTTTTTTACGGGAGTTTCCGCTTTTTGCGGGGAGATCGGCGGTGAGAAAAACAATGCCGGTTCTCCCATTGCAGTTTCGCCAGCTATCCCGATTCCGCAGCAGCCTGCCGCCGCTAATTCCTACCAGCCGGAAGCGCCCCATGTTTCCTACCGGGGAGATTACAGGGCTTTCAGGGATAACGATTACAATCATCCGGATACTTCAGCCCAGGCTCTGATAAGACTTCTTAACAGGATGTCCCCGGAGAAGCGCCGTGAATTTACTATGCGCCATAGCGGTCCTATTGCCAGGATGGTGTCGCGTCTGGACTTGGCATATGGTTCCGGCAAAGTAGGTGAGGAGGATTACGCCGGTATCACTTCAGGCCTTGGCGCTTTCCGCATAAACACTTTCAAAAGGCGTGAGGGTATGCAGGATTGGAAGGAACGAAAGACGGCGGCGGATAAAAATTCTTTCGACGATATCCTGGACGCCAGGAGAGTTTTAGATTCCGGCGACAGAAATGAAGCGGCCGCCGCATTGAAGGCGCTTAAAGAGGGGTACCCCGAAGATTCCGGCGTGCAGTCAGCGGTCGCACAGTATTACAACGAGATTGAGGATTACGGCATGGCCGATAAAGCCGCCACCGACGCCATCAGCCTGGACCCCGGCAATCCTGACTCGTATAAGACCCGCGCGCTCGCCAGAGCCGCGCTGCAGGATCGCAAGGGGGCGATAGAAGATATCAGAAAGGCCATGGAGATGGATCCCCAGGACGAATCCGCCAAGATACTTTCCGCGCTGGTGGACAGCAAAAAAGAAGTGACCGGCCTAAAATCTCTTTCTTCCCTGGAGGAGATGCGCAAAAATATAAGCGCAGTCGAGATCGCGGGCGCTATCAAGACAGAATCCGGGGCCATGGAGAGTCAGCCCGCGGAGCAGGTTAGTGCGGCAGTCTCCCAGCCCACGGATTATGTAAGGTCTAACGTGTACCTTAAAACGGCATCTTCTAAGAGCCGGCTGGGCGATTACGAATCGGCCCTGAAATACGCCGGTCTGGCCATAGGAAATAATCCGTCAAGCCTTGAGGCCTATCTTGAAAGGGCTAACGCTTATAATTTCCTCGGCCGCTACGACGAAGCTGTGAGGGACACGACCTATGTTATCGGGCGCGACCCCGCCAGCGCGCAAGCTTTGAACATGCGCGCCTGGGCTTTGAACAGAAAGGGCCTGTCGAAGGAGGCCGAAGCCGACGCTAATAAGGCTATAGGCATTAATCCCGATTTTGCGGACGCTTGGTTTAACCGGGCGCTTGCCTATGAAAAGCAGGGCAATTACAAGCAGATGCTTGAAGATTTCCGCCAGGCTGCTTCTTTAAACCTCGCCTACGGCGCCCGTTTTCAGGACGCTGTGGCCCAATATTCCAGCCGCGTTTCGGATTTTTCCCACGGCAAAGGGGCCACGGAATACGCCGGCGGTGAAGTTGCCGCGGACGACGCCTCCAAGCCCGGTTCCAGAACAAAGCGCTTTGTTATACTGCTGATATTCACAATAACGGGAGGCTTGCTGGTGGCTTTGGGGTTGTTGCACATTGTTACTTCAGCAAGGGAAAGGTCCGGCGCGGCCGGCAAACAGACGCACCCGAACGTGCTTACCCCGTCCATTTTTTATGAGGGCGTGGCAACCGGTAAATATAAAATTGAGCGCAAGATAGGTTCCGGAGGAATGGGCGTCGTATATGAGGCCGTGGACCAGTCGCTGGGACGGACCGTGGCGATAAAAAAAATGAACGAGGAGATCAAGGTGGATGAGCGGGAAAAGCAGCGCTTCCTGGAAGAGGCCCGCACCGTGGCCCTCCTTCATCATCCCAACATCGTTGAGATACACACTATTTTTGAGGAAGAGGGTAATATTTATCTGGTCTTTGAGTATGTGAACGGCGTTACGCTGGACAGAATGCTGGATAAAGAAGTTCAGCTGCCATTCGACAGGGCGCGCGTGATCCTGGAAGAGGCGGCTAAGGCTCTTTCCTATGCCCATTCAAAAGATGTATTACACCGGGATCTAAAACTGTCCAATATAATGATCTCTTCTGACGGGGAGATAAGGTTATGGATTTCGGTCTCGCCCGGCAGGCACGTGAGGCCCGGAGCCGCGTCTCCACCCGCGAAGTGGTGGGCAGTCCGGCATATATGTCGCCTGAGCAGGACCTTGGCGTTTCGTCTAAAGAGTCGGATATTTACTCGCTCGGCGTCTGTCTCTACGAAATTCTGACGGGCGGTTTGCCTTTCAAAGGCCCTGATTTTCATTACCAGAAGGAGCGCGAACTCTATCAACCGGCCAGCGCCGCCGTTCCCGGCCTTCCCAAGGCGGTTGACGGATTTATCGCTAAAGCGTTGTCTCCGGATCAGGGAAACAGGTTCAAGACGGCTGATGAATTCCGCGAAGCCCTGATGAGCATTGTTTAGGAGCTGGGATCACGTCTTATGGGCAACAGTGATGGGTTTGCGGGGGCTGTCGGGGGACTGGAACGCAAAACCAGTGTCGGCCACACCGTGGCCGCACTTCCCGTCCTCGCCTTCGTCGCTGCGCAAGCCTCAGGCTCCGGAGGGTTTTGCTAACCCAGCTCCCCCGCCGCCCGCTCCAATTATCATCTTCATGAAACCCATGCTAAACCCAGAAGAACCATTTAAGACAACCCAAATGAAAAACCGCAACCATGCTGTTTCGTCTATGCTGTCGGCTTTGATTTCGGCGCTTATTTTTTCGACCGCTGTCTGCTCCGCCGAAGTCGTCGTCAAGGACACGAACAAACCAAATGACGGGGTTGAAGCGGAATCAGCCTCCGTAGTAAGCGCCGTCCCCCAAACCCTGCCCCCGGTGGTTTCAACTTCCGTTTTTTCCCTGGGCGCCCTGGTTGACGAAAAATATGACCTCGGTATAGCGCTGATGTATCGTCTGGAATTCGACAAGGCCGAGGAACAATTCAGAAGCATAATACAGGTGGATACGGCCAACCCCGCCGGATATTTCGCGCTGGCCGCGCTCTCCTGGTGGCGCTATTCCCAGAACTTTGACGTACAGGCGGATTTTAAGGACCTTGAAAACGAGTTCATGCGGAACGCTGATACCGCCATAAAGGTCTGTTCGGAGCGTCTGGATAAAAAACAGGAACTGGACCAGACGTATTTTTTTATGGGGAGCGCCTATGGTCTGAAAGGGCGCTGGTACGGGGTACAGCGGCGCTGGTTCAAAGCCTATACTAACGGTAATAAAGGGAGAAAGCTGCTGCGCAAGGCCATAAAAGCGAATCCGGAGCTTTACGACGCCTATCTGGGTCTGGGCATCTTTGACTATTTTGCCGACACGCTGCCCGGAATGCTGAAGATACCGGCGCTGCTGTTCATCAGCGGAGACAAGGCTCGTGGTATTTCAGAGGTCAGGCTGGCGCTTGAGAAAGGGCGGTTCTTCACGCTGGAGGCAAGGCTCTTCCTTGTGGAGATCCTGACCCGGCACGAGAAAAAATTTAAAGAGGCGTTGGCGGAGGTTGAGAGGCTTAAGGCCGGCGACCCGTCCAACCTGTTTTTTCGTCTGGGCGGGATACTGACGCTGATCCACGCCCAGGAGTGGGAGAAGGCGCCGGATGAATGCTATAAATTCCTGACGGATCACAGAAAAAATCCTTCCCCGGGCATAGCCCAGCAGCTATCGCTGATCTACCTTTCGGCGGGCGATTCCTACCTGGCTCTAAACAAGCCCAGGGAGGCGGCTGCGTGGTTTACGGGCGGCATAGCAGAGACCGCCTTTCCGAATAAAGGTTGGGTCACATATTGCCATCTCAGGCGGGGTCAGGCGATGGATATGATGGGCAGGCGGGAAGAGGCGGTCGCGGATTACAAGGCCGTCATGGTCCGGGATAATTTCTGGGATTCTCAAAAATACGCCAAGGCGAGCGCGGCTAAAGCCCCTGATTTTAATGAAGTATACCGCCAGTTGATGGAAGACTGATCAGCCTGAAAAATGCAGTTGGCGCGGTTTACTCGTCGGGTAGCCCAGATTTTTCTATTCCGTCTTTCCGGCGCAAGCCGGAATCCAGGGATCGTAGTGATCTGGACACCGGCTTCCGCCGGTGAGACGGACCAACTGAAGCTTTCAGGTCAATTAGCCGCGAAGAAGGTTTTTTTTATACCGTCCAGCATAAACTGCATGGCGGTGGCGGCGAGCATCAACCCCATAAGCCTTGTCGTTATATTCATGGCGATGGGGTTTATTTTTTTAGCTTTTTTAATTGAGAAGCGGAAAGTGAAATAACAGACGAAACCCATTAACACAAAAAGAAGATAGAGCGTGGCGTCCTGAATTACGGTCTTAGCTTTTGATTGCAGCAGGATGGCTGTGGTGATTGCGCCGGGGCCGGAGAGCATCGGGATAGCCAGCGGCGTTATGGAGATGTCGTCTTTCTGTATGCCCTCCTGCTTTTCCTCCTCCGTTTCCTGCACCTCGGAACGTTTGGCGCGCAGGCTGTCCAGTGAGACGAGCAGGAGGATAAGGCCGCCTGCCATCTGGAAGGCGGCTATCGTGATCCCAAAAATGCCGAAAAGCCTGTTGCCTGTCAGCGCGAATAATATAAGAACGCCGGACGCCGTAACGGAGGCGGTGCGCGCCATCTTGAGGCGCTCGGCTTCGGTATTGGAGGGGGTCATCGCGAAAAAAGTGGGAATGGCGGCCAGCGGGTTGATGATGGCGAAAAGCGCTCCCGCGCTCATAAGGGCGAATTCCATGAATTCCATAGTGATAATATATTCAATTACTGAGGGGACTTCAAGCGGAAGGCATATTCCATTAAGCCGGTCCGCTGGGCTGCCGTGGGGCCGGAACGCAAAAACGGTGTCGTCCACACCGTGTCCGCACCTCCGGATCAGGCCCAGTGTCACAAGGCTCCACTCGCCCGTCGCGCTTACGCAAGCGCCGGGTTCCGGTACGGTTTTGCTAACCCGGTCCCCCGGCGCCCGCTCCAGTGTTACGCTTGTATTAATTTACGTTTAGCGGAGGATTTGGATCGCTTACGGCTTATGAGGGCGCGGCGCCCTGCTCTTGACAAAATTGTTATACGGATGTATAATTATACAGGGGTATAACAAATTTAACGGAGGAGATATGGCAAGACCGCCGTCCGGGACAGATCTGAAGCTTAAGGCCGCTGGCAGAAAGCTGCTGCAGGAGAAGGGTATAACCGGGCTGAGTGTGCGCGAGGCATGCCGCGTGGCCGGGGTGAACACCGGCATGTTCCACTACTATTTTGGTTCCAAAGATGAATTTCTCAGGGTCGTTCTGAAGGATCTTTACGCCGAATTTATGTTTAATTTTAAGGCCGGGGTTTCCGTGGCCGGAACTCCGCGCGTCCGGCTTAAGAACGCCATGGTTGAGGTGGGGAAATTCGCGCGAAGCCTGCGCGGCGTGGCGCCGATGATTTTTGCCGATCTCGCGTATGGTAACAAAGAAGCTTTTGCCTTCGTCAGGGGTAATTTTACAGAACATATAAGTTATATCGCCGCTTTGGCCGGGGAGTGCCGCCCGGGAAGCTCCGTTAAAAGCCGGTCTGTCCCATTTATGATAGCGGCTATGGTGCCGGCGATGATCTTCCCGGTGCTGATCGGCGGCGTTCTGGAGAAAAACGGCGTAAAGAAAATAGGCGGCCGGAGCATCGGGGCTCTGCGGGAGGAGATATTCTCCGACTCGGGCATAGCTGAGAGGGCGGAAATAGTTTTAAGGGGATTAGGTATATGAGATTTATTTTATTTTTCCTTATAATTTCCGGTACGGCGAGTGCCGGGGAACCGGCTGTGCCGCCGTTAAGCTATGCCGCGGAGGGTGGACTGGGTGGCAGTTCTGCGCAACTCATGGACACAATTCAGCGAACAGGTTCAGCGTTCAGCGTTACGCTTAAAGCCGCTGAAGAAAGCGCGCTCGCTTCAGACGGCCAGTATAAAAGCGCGAAGCTTTCCGCCGAAGCCGCCCGCGCGGCAGCCGCGGCTTACGGCAGTCTGCTTTATCCGCGGCTGAGTCTGGAAGGCAGCGTGCGCTATAACGAGGTCGTCCCCTCCATAGCCATGCCGCCGGCCCTGGGCGGAGGCAGGCCGCTCGGCGACAACTGGAACTATTCTATCGGCCCCGCGGCCTCTTGGACGCTGTTCGACGGCGGCGCGCTTAGCTGCGGGAATAAAAGCGCCGCGGCCTACGCCGCCTCCCGCCTGGCGGAAGCCGAGAACGCCCGGCGCCAGGTTCTCCTTAAAACCCGTACCGCTTATTTTAAATTGCTGCTGACCTTGGAGAGGGTTTACCTGATAGGAGAGAATCTGCAGCTTTCTCTTAGCCAGCTCAAAGATGTTTCACTGGGGGCGAAAGCCGGTTCGCGCAGCCGCCTGGACGAAATACGCGCCCGGCAGGAAACGCTTGCCCGCAAGCGGGATCTTCTGAGAGCCAGGGTGGAGCTTTCCGGAGCGCTTCGCGACTTCAGCTTTACCTCAGGAGTGGAATTGCCGGAGGGCGCCGCCCTGCCCTTGGACTCCAGAATGGCCGGGCGGGATTACGGCGGGGCCGAGCCGGCTTTGCTGCTTGTGAAAGCGGAGTCTTATGATACGATACTGGAACGCCTGAGCCCGGCGGCGAAGGCCGGGTTTGAGCGGGAGCTGCCTTCCGTGAAAGCCCTTGGCGGGGCCGAACGGGCTTATAGGGCGCAGGCCACGGCTTATAAGGCCGAAAGACTTCCGCGCCTGATTTTGGGAGCGCGCAGCTCCGTGGATTATCCGAACGGGCCAAACCTGTATTCCTTCATTCAGAATTCCGCCTCGCTGGCCCTCAGCCTGCCGCTTTTTGAGAGCGGCAGATCTTCAGAAAAAGAAAAAGAAAGCGCCTTAAACGCGGACTCGGTCAGGGAAAAAAAAGATGAAGCTATGCTCGCGGCTAAAAGGGATTTCGACAAGGCGCGGGACGCCTATAACGCGCTCATGTCCGAGGAATTGATCAATATCGAGGCGCTGGACGACGCCGCCGAAGCCGCGAAGCTGGCGTACGAGGCGTATAAAGCCGGCGGCGGGACTTGGCTGGAAGTGGAAAGCGCCAATCTAAAAGAGCTGCAGGCCAAAACCACGGCGGCAGAAACCAACGCTGAAATACTTTTAAAGCTGGCTCTGCTTGATAATATGTCCGGGAGCGTGAAATAATATGAAAAAGAAAATAATACCGATGATGATATTGGCGGTTATCGGCTCGATAATAATTATTAAATTGAAGAGCGGCGGGGATTTCCGTTACAGCGGAACCATAGAGGCCACCGAGACCGATCTTTCCGCCCGAATCTCCGGCGTGATAGAGTCATACGGGGCCAGGGAGGGGGATCCGGTCAAAAAAGGCGCCGTAATAGCCGGGCTGGACTGCGCGGATCTGCGGCTGGCCGCGGACATAGCCGCTGAAGATTTTAGCCGCGCAGCGGAGCTTTATAAGGGGGGCTCGCTCTCAAAAGAAAATTACGACCGCCTGAAATATAAGCGCGACGACTCCGCGCTTAAGGTGGAATGGTGCTCGATAAAATCACCGGTCTCCGGCCGCCTGCTTTACTACTACCGTGAGAAAGGCGAACTGGTGGCGCCCGGTACCAGGCTGGCCACCGTGGCCGACCTTTCCGAGGTCTGGGCCTATATCTACGTCCCGCACGATATGCTGGCCCTGCTTAAGCCCGGAATGGAGTTGCAGGGTTTTCTGCCGGAAGCCGGCGATAAAAAATTCCCCGGCCGTATTTCGGTTATTTATTCCGAGGCTGAATTTACGCCCAAGAACGTGCAGACGCGCAAGGAGCGCACCCGGCTGGTCTTCGCCGTTAAGGTAAGCTTCCCGAACCCTGACGAAATGCTGAAGCCCGGTATGACGATCGAAGTGAAACTGCCGGAGTAGGAAGGCGTGAATCGTAAATCGTTAATGGGTTTTAAGGTATGGGTAACTTTTCAATCAGGACGGAAAATCTGGAAAAAAATTTCGGTGCTGTCAAAGCGCTGAACGGGGTTTCCTTTGATTTTTCGGCCGGGCTGCTCCACGGCATTATAGGTTCCGACGGGGCCGGCAAGACCACCGCCATGCGCCTGCTTGCCGGGCTGCTTAAGCCCTCGGGGGGCGCCATCCATTACTACAATAACGGCAAGCCTGCCGCGTTCGGCGAGCTGCGGCCGAGTCTGGCCTATATGCCGCAGCAGGCCAGCCTCTATCCTGACCTTTCAATAGACGAACATCTGGAGTTCTTCCGTGAGCTTTACTGCCTGGACCCCGCCTTCTACGCCCGCCGCTCCGCTGAGCTGCTTGAGATAACCCGTCTGGACAAGTTCCGCGGGCGCCGCGCCGGACAGCTTTCCGGCGGCATGTATAAAAAATTGGGCCTCATGTGCGCGCTCCTGCAGTCGCCGTCCGTCCTGCTGCTTGACGAGCCCACCAACGGGGTGGACCCGATAAGCCGACGGGAATTCTGGGAGATGCTGTATGATCTGGCCGCGGATAAAATACTCATCATAATTTCTACCGCCTATATGGACGAGGCCGAGCGCTGCTCCAGGGTGCACCTGCTTGACCGCGGCCTGCTGCTGGGCTCCGGGGAGCCGCGCGCGGTGCTCAAAGAGAATAGCGCCGCAAAGTTCGAGGATATATTTATCAGCCAGGGGGCCGGAAAATGAGCGGCGCGTGCATCCTTGAAGTTAAGGGCCTCTCCATAAAGTTCGGGGATTTTACCGCCGTGGATAATGTTTCCTTCTGCGTGGACCGCGGTGAGATCTTCGGCTTTCTCGGGGCCAACGGCGCCGGAAAAACTACCACCATACGCATGCTCTGCGGCCTGCTGGCGCCCACCTCGGGCTCGGCGCTGGTCGGCGGGCTGGGCTTTGAAGACGGCGGCCTCGGCATAAAAAAAATAGTCGGCTATATGTCCCAGAAGTTCACGCTTTACAATGACCTGACGGTAGGGGAGAACCTGGATTTCGCGGCGGGGCTGCGCAAGCTGGAACCCTCGTACGCCAAAAAGCGCCGCAAAGAACTTTTTGAACTTATAGCTTTTGATAAGCCGCTTTCATCCATGGTGTCGTCGCTGCCGGGCGGGATAAAACAGGAACTGGCTCTGGCCGTGTCCATGCTGCACGACCCTGAGATAATCTTTCTCGACGAGCCCACCTCGGGGGTGTCGCCCGCGTCGCGCGCGCGGTTTTGGGCGCTGATACGCAGGATAACCGGCCTCGGCAAGACTGTAATAGTCACCACCCATTATATGGACGAGGCCGAGCAGTGCGGCCGCATCGCCCTTATGCGCGCCGGGCGGCTGATAGCGCTCGGCTCTCCTGAAGAACTGAAAAAATCAGCTTTCTCCGGCCCCATGGCCGAACTGGATTTTAAGGGAGCGGAATCTTCCCAGTTTATTTCCGGTCTGGAAAAAGCCGGCGGCCTGCTGGAGCTGTCGCCGCACGGTATGCGCTGGCACGCGGCCTTCAAAGATAAGGCCGCCATGGACGCCGCGCTGTCCGCTTTGCCGGCCTCCGCTTCGGCCGCGCTTATAAAACCGTCTTTAGAAGATGTCTTTATCAGGCTGGTGGAAGGAACAGAGCGATGAAATATTTCAACATCCATAGAGCTTATTCTATCGCGCGCAAGGAAGTGATGCATATATTGCGCGATCCGTTCACTCTGGCGCTGGCCCTCGGTCTGCCGGTGATGCTGGTCACTTTCTTCGGCTACGCCATTGACTTCGAGGTCAAGGATATAAACCTGACCATCTCAGACAGGGATAACGGCACTTCCTCCCGCAGGTTAAAAGAAATATTCGCCGCTTCAGGTTATTTCCACCTGGTGGAGCCGGGGCAGGCCGGCCCGGTGGAGATGCTGGACTCAAATCGCGCCTCAGCCGCGCTTTTCATAGAGCCTGATTTTTCCAAAAAAATAAAAGGCGGCAGCCGGGCTATGGCGCAGTTCGTCCTCGACGGGAGCGATAATTCAAAAGCGGCGGCGGTAATGGGTTACCTGCCCGGCATCCGGCGCGCGGCTCAAATCAGGATGGCCGGGATGCCGCCGCGGGAACGATTATCCGCGGAAACCCGCTTCCTCTACAACCCGGAGTTAAACAGCCGCTGGTTCACGGTGCCCGGCCTTGCCGCGATAATAATAGGTCTGTTGGCCATACTGCTGACCGCGCTGACCGTGGCCCGCGAATGGGAGAACGGTTCAATGGAACTGCTGCTTTCAACCCCCGTGCGTCCGTTTGAGATAATCGCGGGCAAACTGGCTCCTTACGGGATACTTGTGCTGGCCGGAGTTTCTTTTGTGTATCTGGTTTCCAGGCTGGTTTTCGGGGTGCCCTTCGCGGGCAGCCACCTGCTTTTTCTGGCGGCCTGCCTGCTTTTTATTACCGCCGCGTTGTCCCAGGGGCTGCTGATCTCCGTGCTGACGCGCCAGCAGCAGGTGGCGATGCAATTCTCGATGATAGGCGGCCTCCTGCCCTCTATGCTTTTATCCGGTTTTATTTTCCCGGTGGAGAGTATGCCCGCGTTTTTTCAGTACCTGACCATGCTGCTGCCGCCGAGATGGTTTATGGCGGCGGCGCGCGGTATAACTCTGAAAGGAGCGGATCTGGGCGAACTTGCCGTGCCGTTCCTGGCGCTGGGCCTTTTGAGCGCGGGAATGCTAGCGCTGGCGATCAAGAAATTCAAGACGGATCTTGAATAAGCGTAAATCGCAAATCGGCAATCGTAAATGGCAGCAAGGTCTGTATGTCCGAAACTATTTCCGCTTTCCGCTTTACGCTTTACGAACAAATATGAATATCACTCTTAAAGCTTTTATAAAGAAAGAATTGACGCAGACGCTGCGTGACGTCAGAATGCGCGCGCTGTTGTTCGGCGCGCCCATAATACAGATGACGATATTCGGTCTGGCGCTGAGCACTGAAATAAAGAACATCAAGCTCGCGGCCTTTTCACAGCCCGGGGATGCTATGTTTGAACGGGTCACGGAAGGCTTTTATTCCTCAGGGTGGTTTACCGGCGTGACCCATGCGGCCGGAGAAGACCCTTTTGAGCTTATCGCTTCCGGCCGGGCTGACGCCGTTCTGATAGCGCCCGCCGGGGGGCTGGCGCGCTCGTCCGAGCGCGGAGACGGGAAAATGCAGCTGCTGGTGGACGCCTCGAACGCCACCAAGGCCAGGGCGGTGGAGGCGTACGCTAAGAGTATTATAGCGGCCGCGGCTGTCAGAGAATACGGCGCGCCGGGGGAGCCGGCGATTCAATTCGATGTTCGCGTGCTGTATAATCCTGCCATGGAATCCTCAATGTTCCTTGTGCCCGGAGTTATGGGGATGCTGGTCTGCCTGATAACCATAATACTTACGGCTATGTCGTTGACGCGCGAGCGCGAGATGGGCACTTTTGAGACCATAGTTTCCGCGCCCCTTTCCAATACCGAGGTTCTGCTTGGAAAGACCGTGCCGTACGTGGTCCTGGGCATTGCTGACGCGGCGCTGGTGGTAGCGGCCGGGTATCTGATATTCGGCGTGCCGGTGAGGGGGCCGCTGTGGCAACTGGCTCTCGTGGCGCTGGCTTTTGTTATTAACACGGTCAGCATCGGCACGTTTATTTCCACGGTTTCAAAGAATCAGCAGCAGGCCATGCTGGGCGGCTTCATGTTCCTGTTCCCGGCTATACTGATGAGCGGGGTGATGTACCCCGTGGAGAATATGCCCGGGGCCGTGATAGCCGTTGCTTATCTTGACCCGCTGATGTACTTCGTCCGTCTTCTCCGCAATATCATGCTTAAAGGCGGGGATACTTATGTTTTCTGGACCAATTTGGGCGCGCTTTTCCTCATGGCGGTGTTTACGGCCGGATTATCGTATAAGCGTTTCAGGCAGACGTTAAATTAGTGGCGACTGAATAGTGTATAGTGCAGGGATGGAGAAAATATGAATCAAAACAAAGACTTGTTGGGAAAGGCGCTTAAGGCAAAAGACCTGGTGAAGTACGACAAAGGGGCGGTGGTCAGCCGGACCATCATAGAGAAGAAGACCGGGACGGTAACCATCTTCTCTTTCGATAAGGGCCAGGGCTTGAGCGAGCACACGGCGCCCTTTGACGCGCTGGTGGAAATACTCGACGGCGAGGCTGAGATAACCATCGCAGGCAAGCCAGGCAGGGTAAAGGCCGGCGAATTCATAATAATGCCGGCCAATAAGCCACACGCGCTGAAAGCGGTAACCAAATTCAAGATGGCGCTGGTAATGATCCGGTCTTAAAAAGCGGGGAAGGGCCGTAAGGCCTATACATATATACCCTTTAGACACTTTCGTGTGGAAGTGATGTCAGCTAAACTATAAGGATAGTATCCTTGTAATTTGGCGGATTGACGCCAGAGTATCCACGACCGGACCTTAACCCGGTGTATCCAGGGAAAACAGGAAGATGTTTCGTTTTCTTTTTTTATTTAGGAAAACGATAGAAATAATGAGAGGCCAAAGGAGAATTATGAGTATGCAAAATAAATCAGGAAAAATGAAAAAGTTTTTACTTGGGTTTTGGGGACTACTCCTCGGCGGGAACACTGTTGCAACAGCAGGACCCCAAAAGTTAAACAATCTGCCAACTAAGACCCCCTCTAATGAAAGTTGCGATGCAAATAGTCAGGGAATACACCATTATTCACCGGATGGAATATCTTTGGAATTATCCTTGATAAAAAATGGGATGCCCGAGCGGGTGAGAAACCAAGTCTTAGCGCTAAGTCTTTTGGCCGAAAATATTTTTGCATGTCCCGTAGTGGCAGAAGAATTCTCTCAAAACCCGGCAGAATATTTAAGTAAAATAGGCATGGAAAATGTTCGGATAAACAAAGAATCGCAGGAAGTAAAAATAATATTAGCGCTTGGCGACCCGAAGATTAGAGAGGCTGTGAAAAGGGGAGATATTGACACCTTTTTAAAACAATTGGATGCCCGTGGTTTGCTGAAAAGGCCGGAAACATCCATGTTCGCCACCCAGTTTGAAGAAAGTGTTCGGCTTGATGTGGCTGTTGACGCTATATCGTTGGTAGCAGCTCAGGCAAAAGCAACGGTATCCGTTTCCGGCGTTTCTGTCTCTAAACAGGGCACAGCGCTCCAATCTATTCAAAAGCGAGAAGAGATTGCGGCTGTAATCACCGTAGCATATGCTATAGCCGCCGTGGTTTCACAAGCAGCAGTAGGTTATAATGTTGTGGCGGCAATTAATGCAGCAGTTGAAACCAACCTTGTTGTCCACAGTAATGTGAGAGTTATGGGCGTGGAATCATCCTCTGACATGATATTGGGAGCCCCTGGGTTCCAGGTCGCTAGACTTTTGGGCGGCGACCCTTTTACCCGACAGGCTGCCGATAAGTTTCTTGAAGTAAACAGTGAAAGAATCGCTTCTGCTATAGAAAACATGGAATCCTATCGCGCCAAAACTCCGCTTGATGCAGATGTTTTGCGAAACATGATTAGAAAACAAATATCCATGCACATGCGAAATGACTAACAATGCAAAAACTGTATTTTAATGCTGGATGGCATGTGACTTTAAAAATTATAACTCTTCTGATATCAGTGCTAATAATCGGAGTGAGTAGTCATATGCTTTTGCTATCGACAAAAAAGGGCATAACGCCCGGCATTAAAATCTTTCTTATAGTAGTTAGCATGGCAACTCTAAGCGTATATTTTATTAGTTTTTTATTAGCACCACGGGGATATGAGATTACTGATGATCATATCACTATAAAAAGGCCGTTTTGTGAAGTCTGTCTATCCTTGAAAACAATACGGGAGATATCCCTTGTACAGGAAAACATGCTTAAGGATTCTGTTAGGATTATTGGCAACCATGGATTATTCGGATATTACGGGAGATACCAAAACGATGCTTTGGGTAAATACCTGCTTTATGCCACACGAATGAGTGGGCTAGTTATGATAAAAACGGATGAGATATATATTATCACCCCCGATAATCCGGAACAGTTTGTACAGGTGGCAAATGGCAGATGCTCCCCGGCAAAACCATGAGAAAAACCGTATTAATCCTAATAACATTAATGAGTCTAAGCACATTGCATGCCAGTGCTCAGCTGCAATACACAGACCAGCTTAAAAGAGCAGCTGATTTGATCACAGTTGGGATTTCCTCTCCATCCGTATCTATTGACGAATATTTTTCCAGCGAGTGCCTTTCCGCTCTCAAACCGATTACGGTAGAGGATGTGCTGAAAAATATGCATGTCCAGTACGGCGACGCCTTGGCTTATGATGTATATTCTGTGGAAAATAATGCTGCCGTTTTTATGCTTAAATTCAACGGGGGGATGGCAGTCCCAATGGGGATAACTGTTGCCGCGACAGGGAAAATAACCGGATTCACTTTTGGCCTTCCAAAAGTGGAACGCCAGTCCATAAATCAGTTGAAAGAACAAGTGAAGTCTCTCCGGGGAGATGTCGGGTTTTTATTGAAAAAAATAGATGATACGGATGAAGTTTACAGCTTTAATCCAGACAAACCACTGGCTATCGGATCGGTATTTAAACTTTATGTTTTGGCATCATTGATGGATAAACATGTTAACTGGGCGACTATTATACGCCTTGAGGGCGGTTTAAAATCCATGCCGAGTGGTGATATGAATATCTGGCCCGACAATTCACCAGTGACGCTGCACACGTTAGCGACAAAAATGATTTATGAAAGCGATAATACTGCCGCTGATCATTTGATAAATTACCTTGGGAGAAGGAATATGCCAGGGTTGCTCGATAAGTTAGGGAATAAAAACTGGAACCTATCAGATCCGTTTTTAACCACGGCAGAGGCATTTAGACTAAAAAACTCGACAGAGGCGATAACGGAATATTTGCGCCTAGGCAAAAAAGAAAAATATAAATATCTTGAAACAAAAGTAAAAAACCTGCCTTTATACGCCCCCAATTTTGTAACCCCCAGAGAAATTACTACTATAGAATGGTTTGCCTCGGCATCGGATATTTGTCGTTTAATGAGCCATTTTTATAAAGGCACTGACGCTCTTGTTTCGGATGTTTTCGCCATGAACCCAATATTTATGAAAGAGCCGGATTTAACATATCTGGCCCAAAAAGGCGGGAGCGAAATCGGTGTTATTAGTGTTGCATGGTTGTTTGAATCGGCTGACAAAACACCTTACTGTTTGGCTGCAACATGGAATAACACGGCAGACGATGTTGATCAGCAACAGTTTTTCAAAGTTGTCAAAGGCGTTTTTTCCTTAAATTTTCTCCATAATACGATAGTGCCTCAGGGGAAATAGTAAATCTAGTAGTTAGCGATATCGTGTTGCGTACTTTTAAATGACAGTCCAAGCAGTTGATTGTCAGGTGCGGTTATTGTAAAAATCCATATAGTTGTGGGGAATACGCATGTCGGCAAACGAGTTTGAGGTTCATTATTCACCCCAAAGTTTGGCTTTAATTGCAACGGAGCAATGTACTGCGCAATGCAGTAATTGCTGTTTTAAATGCGGCCCAAAAATGAAAAGACGGATTCCGTTGGATAAAATACTGTACTATATTGAACAAGTGCCTATTTGTTTCCCAACCATTAAGCTGGTGATATTTTCGGGAGGCGAATGTTTTCTCCTGGGGAGGGACTTGGATACTGCGATCCGCGCATGTGCCCAGAAGAATCTGATGACGCGGTGTGTCACAAATGGATATTGGGCAAAGTCAAAAAAAGATGCTATTGATCGCCTTGATAATCTTAAAAACGCTGGGTTAACGGAAATAAATTTTAGTACTGGCGATGAGCACCAACAATATGTTCCTCTGGATTCGGTGATAAATGGGGTTGAAGCCGGAGTAAATTTGGGTATGAGCACCGTTGTTGTTATTGAGGGACATTTGAAATCAAAGTTTAATGCTTCCACTTTTTATCAGCATTCGGATGTTATTGCGCTTTCAAAGACCGCCGCCGCACAAAAACTCTTACATGTCATGAGTAATGTTTGGGTTTGCAATGATACAATCTGTGGAAGAGAACAGAAAAAAACCAAAGGTTGCGTTAATATCCTGGACACGTTTGCGATTACACCCGATCAACATTTGGTTTCATGTTGCGGTTTAGCGGTGATGGATATAAAAGAAATGGATATGGGGAAACTGGAAAATGGGAATATTGGGGCGCTTTATTCTAACCAGCTTAATGATTTTATGAAAATTTGGCTTAGGGTAGATGGGCCAGAGGCGATAATCAAGTTTGCGAAGGAAAAAGTGCCGGAATTAAATATTTCAATATTGCCGCATTCCTGTCAGAATTGTGCGCTTATATTCAACAATCCAATTGTGAAAAATATTTTAAGGGAGCATTTTTTGGAAAAAGTTCCTGATGTGTTATTCCGTTTAGCACTCATAAAAAACGTTGGTGGTTAACCATTAGGGCTTATGAGTGATTTGTGTCGGTTTACTTGTAATTTATGGTTTTTTTGGAGGAAATCATGAAAGCGCTTGTTAAAAAGAACCGTGAGAAAGGCCTTTGGCTTGAAAATGTGCCCATGCCGGTTATAAGCGATACCGAAGTTCTCATCAAAATAAAGCAGACCGCCATCTGCGGCACCGATATTCATATCTATCAGTGGGACGAGTGGGCGCAGAAAACTATTCCGGTGCCGATGCACGTGGGCCATGAGTTCGTGGGCGAGATCGCGGAGCTGGGCAAAAATGTACAGGGGCTTTCTCTTGGGGAGCGTGTTTCCGGAGAGGGGCATATAGTCTGCGGCCACTGCCGCAGCTGCCGCGCCGGCCACAGGCATCTTTGCATTAACACCAGAGGCGTGGGGGTTAACCGCCCAGGCTGCTTCGCGGAATACCTGGCCATCCCGGCCGAAAATGTTTTCCCTATCCCGGATGGCGTCAGCGACGATGAGGCGTCAATACTTGACCCCCTTGGCAACGCGGTGCATACCGCCCTTTCTTTTGACCTGATAGGTGAAGACGTCCTTATCACCGGCGCCGGCCCCATAGGTATCATGGCTGCGGCCATAGCGCAGCATGTGGGGGCGCGGCATGTAGTGATAACCGATGTTAACGAATACCGTATGGAGCTTGCCCGCAAACTCGGCATAATGAACGTGGTTGACGCGCGCAAGGAAAAACTCAGCGACGTCATGCACCGCCTGAAGATGACCGAAGGCTTCGATGTTGGGTTAGAGATGTCCGGCAACGCCCAAGCCTTCAACGATATGATCCCCGCGGTCAAGATGGGTGCGAAGATCGCTCTGCTCGGCATCCTGCCGCCCAATACCATGATCCCCTGGAACCAGGTCATTTTTAAGGCCCTGTTCCTGAAAGGCATTTATGGCCGCGAGATGTTCGAGACCTGGTACAAAATGTGCGCCATGCTCACCAGCGGGCTTAACATAAAGCCGATAATCACCCATAAGTTCCCGGCGGCGCAATTCAAAGAAGGCTTTGAGATCATGTCTTCCGGCAAATCCGGCAAGATCATTCTGGACTGGACTAAATAAGCGCGGCAGTGCGGCAGCAAGACAGCGTGACAGCGCCAGCCTCGCGGCTGCGGCTATAATAGAAGTCCGTTCAAAGGGCGTTTATGAAGACATTAAAACTGACCATGGTTCTGGCTGCGGCCGCGGCTTTGGCCGGCTGCGGGATGATCAGGGAAAAAATTTCCGGCTATTATCTTTCTAAAGCCCGTGAAACACTCTCAGCGCAGAGTCCTTCCCAGGCTGCCATGGAGAAAGCTTACGCCGATATAGGTCATAGCCTGGATTACCTCCCGTCTTCGCGCCGCGCGCTGGAGGCTCTGGAGCAGTTGACCGATAAATCCTATAAGGCCGGATTCGCCAGAGGATTGGATCTTGAGATATCAATTCTTAAGCGCGCGCTGCGCAAATCACAGACCAATTGGCCCGTCTACGCGGCGGCCGTAAACGCTTTGTCGGCTCGCGGCGACCTCTATTCCCTGAACGGACTGGCTTCAAATCTTTCAACCCTTAGCTCACGCAAGGATAACCCCCAGCCTTACGAAACTTCAATGGCCTTGGCCCTGTGCTACGCCGCCATGGTTCCCTGGGTGGAATCGGAAGGGTATCTCTCGCTTAATAAGGATCCTGATACACTCATAGAAAAAGCCCGCGAGTATTCGCGCGTGCGCCGTCGCGCCGAAGAATTGCAGGCTTTGATTGCCAGTATGAACTCCGTCAACCCGGCGCTGAGGGGAAAAGCCCCGCAGTCCCTTCTCTCATCAGCCGAAGTGGCGCTGGCCGATCTGGGCAGAAGCCGCACGGAAGCCGCACGCATTTACGCGTC
>Ga0247841_10003588_pt1 | contig 28293 bp, 24 predicted proteins | sample LaCruzMarch2015__2_FD_192410 | JGI IMG/M metagenome (GOLD analysis project Ga0247841, IMG submission 192410) | Freshwater microbial communities from meromictic Lake La Cruz, Castile-La Mancha, Spain - LaCruzMarch2015_18m | ecosystem: Environmental > Aquatic > Freshwater > Lake | place: Spain... | reverse complement strand
AACACTCGCTACGGGTGGGTGGTTAGCCCTTACGAGGAATCGCTTCCGACCCCTCTCCCGACCGGGACTTGCACCCGGCAAGAAACGCCAAGCTTCGCTTGGCGCACCAAGACCTGACCCCATCCGCTCTCAGACCGACCCCATCCGCTCTCGACTTGTGTGCCCGTTCTCAAAATGCAGATCTCGGACTTGATCGGCCGTTCGCTCGCAGGATGGCCTTCAAATCCTGGACGCCGTTGACCACGCGCGAAGGCCCCCATCGCCGACTCGTCGCGGTAGGTCCAGCCCAGGCCCTGGTTGCCGGGAGTGGGGCTGCCGTGGCCGGAGAGCCAGGCGATGACGGGCAGTTCGACGTAGCTGGATTCGCTTATAGTTCGTTGTTCTTCAGGTTTTTCATGGCGATATGCAGGTCCTGAATCGCTGTTGCATCCGCCATCCGATCCGGCAGCTTAAGATCGTCCACGGATCAGAGTGCGGCTAACACATCAGTCTTGGAAAAATCATCACCCTTGAACAAGAGTGGCTCTGCCCGCTCTTTGGCAAGGGCATAGGAAAAGCAGTCCCCGAAGTTCAAACCGGCCGGGTGGCGGCCCTTGCCGAAGTCCAGCCAGGCTTGATAGGCTATCTGAGCGGCTTGGGCGTCCACGGGCAAGACGGTGACACGTCCAAACTCCAGCAGTTCGATCAGATTCCGGCGCCCGGCATCGCCGCGCCGACCGGTAATGACGAGCATCGTCTCGAACCAGGTTGCCGCCGACATTGCGTGATCGGCGTCAATTGCGGCCAGACGGTGGGCGAACTGTTGGGCTTCGGGTTCGCCCAACAGGATGCAAATCAGTGCCGAGGTATCGATGATCATGCGAATCTCGCTCTGCGGTTTACGCGGGGCAGCCATTTTCGTCGTAACCGACGATCTCGTCCGCACTTCGCGGGTCGAGATCCGGTAATGCGGCACAGCGTCGGCTGATGTCCATGATCGCCGCAAATCGCTCCTCGGGTGACTGCGCGACCGGTGCGGCGCCCTTTGCCAAAAGCTGTTCCAACAGGAGAATGACCTCTTTGTCGAGGGGCCGATGGTGTATGGACGCCCGCTGCTGTAACCGTTGATGGAGCGTTTCCGGGACATCGTGCAGGGTGATGGTGGGCATGGTCACTGTTGCCTGTTCATGGGGATAACCTAAGGTCGCAAGTCGCATAGGCGCTTATAGAACATCAGCGAGAGGATGTAGTTCTTGTAGTCCTGCCCGGCGGTCTTGCCACGCAGGATATTGGCGGCGCCCCAGAGGTGGGCTTCGAGTTGTTGTTGGGTGAGTTTCATATAGAATCCTGCATGATCCAAGGTGTTGACAACAGTACACAGGCAGGGTCTGGATCTGGTGCCGAGAACTCGCATCAGGTTTCCGGCTCAAATGCCCCGCTGAACCCATGCTGCCGCCACGCCTCGAAGAGGACCACCGCGGCCGCGTTCGACAGGTTCAGACTGCGGTTGCCGGGCTGCATGGGCAAACGCAGACGCCGCTCGGCGGGGAGGGCCTCGAGCAGGTCAGGCGGCAGGCCGCGGGTCTCGGGCCCCAGCAGAAAGCAGTCTCCCGCCCGATAGGCCGGCGCGTCATGGCGGACCCGGCCATGGGTGCTGAGGGCGAAGACGCGGGATTGCGGAAGGCCGGCGAGGCAGTCGGGCAGGCACGCGTGCACCCGCACGTCGGCCCATTCGCGGTAGTCGAGCCCGGCGCGCCGCAGACGCCGGTCCTCCAGGCTGAAGCCAAGGGGTTCGATCAGGTGCAGGGTCGCGCCGACGTTGGCGCACAGGCGCATGACATTGCCGGTGTTCGGCGGGATTTCCGGTTGGTAAAGAATAAGATGGAACATTGTTAGTCAGGCGCGGGCGCGCCTGGGGACGCCCTCCGGCGCAGGGAGGTCCGGGTGGTAGACGGGGTCGGGGGCCGGGTTGACCAGGGCTCGGATCTGCATGGTATATTAAGACTTCCGAATTTACTAAATTCACCGACCATTTTCGACCCAAACCCCCTGGGGGAGACGTTCATGAGCGACCTTGACGCGTTGAAGACCGAGAAACAGGCACTGATCGACAAGATGCTCGCGATGCAACAGCGGTTCATCGCGTACGAGCATCAGCATGGCGTCGGCGGCAAGGACTACTGGGGCACGGGGGGGGGACCGCTGGCGGGCTATCCGCAGGAATATATGGCGATAGCCAACCGCGTGGTGGACCTGGCGCATCAGATCGTCGGCTCGTCGCGCATTTGACGCGGTAGGCCTTGCGCCCCCGACCCCACCGGCTCCCACACGGGGGGCGCCAGAGGATCGGCGAACAACCCGCAGGACCCCGCGGGCCGCTCAGGCCCGCAGGTGTTCAATGTATTTCGGCACCCCGTCCAGCTCCAGCCGCACGGCACCCGCCTCGACCACCAGCGGCTGGTCCTGCCCCTCGAGCAGCAGCAGGCACCGAATCCGGCCGCGGCTGGAGAACGGAATCGGGATCATGTCCCGATAGCTGTAGATGTTCTCGTCGATCTCCCCGCCGACACAGTGGCAGGGACCGGGCGGCAACCCGCGGTGGGTCGCCACGTCCTCCAGTACGAGTGTGCCGGCCTGCCACCAGCGGGTGCGCTCCGGTGAACCGGTCATCCGCTTGATGATCAGGGCGCGTGAAAATACGATGCCGATTGCGGACTCGGTCTCGGTAATCGAGGCGATCTGTGAGCCCTTGAGGTCGATGTGGCTGTGGTCCATGGAAGACTCCTGGCGCGGCGTTTAGGATTCGTGTCAGCCGTCTTGCGGATCACCGCCGAGATCGAGCTGAAGCTCTTTGATCTTGCGAGTCAGGGTATTGCGGCCCCAGCCAAGGAGCCGGGCGGCATCCTGACGCCGCCCGCCGGTGTGCTCCAGGGCCGTCTGGATCAGGATGGTCTCGAAGGCGGGCATGGCCTGGTCGAGCAGGGCGCTCTCGCCGCGCTTGAGACTCTGGCGCGCCCAGCGCCGGAATACCGCCTCCCAGGACTCGTCCCGATCGCCCTCCGATTTTACCGCGTTCAACTCGGGCGGCAGGTCTTCCGCATGGACCTCCTTGCTGGATGCCATGACGGTAAGCCAGCGCGCCGTATTCTCGAGCTGGCGGACATTGCCCGGCCAATCCAGGCGCTGGAGCTGGTCGACCGCGGTGGGCAGCAGCAGCTTGACCTCGCAGCCGAGCTCGCGGGCGGCCTGGACGAGGAAATGGCGCATCAGCAGCGGGATGTCCTCGCGCCGATCGCGTAGGGCCGGCAGGTGGATACGAATGACGTTCAACCGATGGTACAGGTCCTCCCGGAAGCGCCCCTGGCGCGCCAGTTCATTGAGATTCTGATGGGTCGCGGCAATGATCCGCACATCCACCCGAATCGGTGCAGTGCCCCCCACGCGATAGAATTCGCCGTCGGACAGGACCCGCAGCAGGCGCGTCTGGAGTTCGGCGGGCATATCGCCGATCTCGTCGAGAAAGAGAGTGCCGCGGTCGGCCTGCTCGAAGCGCCCCTCACGCCTGGCCTGGGCCCCGGTGAAGGCGCCGCGTTCATGTCCGAAGAGTTCGGATTCCAACAGGTCCCGGGGAATCGCGGCCATATTGAGCGCGATGAAAGGACGTTCGCTGCGGGGGCTGTGGCGGTGCAGGGCACGGGCGACCAGTTCTTTGCCGGTTCCGGACTCGCCGTTGATCAGGACGGTGATGTTGGAGCGCGCCAACCGGCCGATGGCGCGAAAGACCTCCTGCATCGACGGGGCCTCACCGATGATTTCGGGCCGATCGAGCTCCGGCAGGTCTTCCTGGACATCGCTGCGCACCCGGCGACAGGCCCTGGTGACCTGGGAGACGGCCTCGTCGATATCGAAGGGCTTGGGGAGGTATTCGAAGGCCCCGCCGTGAAAGGCCGAGACGGCGCTGTCGAGATCCGAATGGGCGGTCATGATGATGACCGGCAGGCCCTGATAACGGGCGGTAATCTGGCGCAGCAGGTCCAGCCCATCGATCCCGGGCATCCGGATATCGGACAGGATGGCGTCCGGGCGCTCCCGTTCCAGGGCCTCCATGATGCCGACCCCGTTGGAAAAGCAGGTTACGTGCATCTCGGCCTTGCGTAGTGCCCGCTCCAGGACCCAGCGGATCGATCGGTCGTCGTCGATCACCCACACCCTGGGCTCTTTAGTCATGTTCGGACTCCAACGGCAAATAGACGAAAAACCGCGTTTCGCCGGGGCGGCTCTCGCATTCGATCAGCCCCCCATGCTGGTTGATGAGCTCCTGGGCGATGGCGAGTCCCAGCCCGGTGCCGCCGGGGTTCCCGGAGACCATCGGGAAGAAGATCTGGTCCTTGAGTTCATCCGGTATCCCGGGCCCGTCATCGCTGACCTCCGCGAGCAAGACCAGGCGGTGGCGCCGGTTGCCGATAGTGAATTGGCGCAGCACGCGGGTGCGAAAACCGAGGGTGCCGACCCTGCCGGCCGCGGCGGCGGCATTACGCGCGATGTTCAGCAAGGCCTGAATCAGACGGTCCTGGTCGGCGGTAAATTCGGGGATGCTCGGATCATAGTCGCGCTGTACCGCTGGTCCCGACGGGTTCTCCGCCAGAATCAATCCGCGTACATGCTCGAGCACGGTATGGATGTTCACCTTGACGCGGATCGGCATCCGGTTCGGCCCAATCATACGGTTCATCAGGGCCTGCAGGCGATCGGCCTCTTCGATGATGATGCGGGTGTATTCGCGCAGCCCCGGGTCGGGGAGTTCCCGCTCCAGGAGCTGCGCGGCCCCGCGCAGACCACCCAGCGGATTCTTGATCTCGTGGGCGAGACCCTTGATGAGGGCCTGCGTGGCCTGATGCTGAGACAGCAGATGCTCTTCGCGGCTGATGCGCAGTTGGCGGTCCACCTGGTGTATCTCGACCAGCAACTCGGCCTCTGCATCGAAATGGTGCAGGGGTAACACGGTACAGTTCACCGTGATAGTGCGCCCGTCCAGCAGGGTGACATTGAGCTCACGCTCGGTGAAGGGCTGCCGCGAGCGCAACGCCTCTTTGAGGCGGTGCTCGACCTTGGTGTCCGGGCAGGGCAGCACATGGACCGCGTGCAGACCGACCACATGGCGAGCGCTGAACTGAAAGAGCATCTCGGCCGCCGGGTTCAAGTACCGCAGGCACAGATCGGCGCCGAAGAGCATCACCGCGGTGTTTAGATGATCCAGAACCGTTTGTTCAAGCGGCGATGTGGCCACGTTACTGATATTCCTCTCGGGTGTCTGAGGCCGTGCACACGCATCCCGGTGGATGGCGGCAGAAGGTCGTGGCAATCGATGCGCAGGGAGTGCGCGGAATGTGCGCCGCACCGGTTTCCCCTGCTCCACATCAGCAAAAATCGCGCCATATACCTGTTGTAGCCGCGAGGCAGCGATCGGCGGTTGATTGGCGCGGGCTGCCGGTGCAGCAGCGGACCGGCCTTAGGGTTTCGGTGGACTGCGCTAGCGCTTGTCGACCTTAGGGCCGGAATCATGATGAAGGCCACTGACGACAGTACTAGGGCAGCACGCCCGGAGGGATAGGCTTGCGCAAATGAAAGGTCACGATCGGGGTGCCGGCAATGACCACACCCTGGGGGTCGCGGATCTGGGCAAAGGCCCGGTGGCTGCCGAAGTTGACCCCCTGAAGGTTGAGTTGCGTCCCCGCCGACTTCTCCACCGGGATGGCGACGTCGTCCAGAACCAACTCGATCCTGTGTCCCTCCATCAAGGGCGGATCAAGCAGCAGGCTGACGGCCACTGTGTCCTCAGGCTGCCGCAGGGTCTTGTTGGTTTCGGGGGACAGGATCTCGAACGCTGAATAGGGTCCTGGTGTTGGCGCAGAAGCGGGAGGGGAAACCGGTGGGTCGCCGACGGCCGGCTTGGGCAACTTGAGCCCGATGGCCTGGGCGTCGGGCTCGCGACGGTCGGAGAAATGGGTACGACCATCGGCGTCGACCCATTTGAAGACCTGCGCAGACGCGCCGATCGACATGAAGAAGATAACGACTGGCAGTATCCTGATCATCGACACAGGATAGTCGAGTCGGGCCTCTGACTCAACGTAGAGGCGGCACCCCGTTTCGGGGCACCGCCAACGCGCCGGGCCGAGACCCCGGGGTTCTAGAGGCTGTAGTAGAGGTCGAACTCGACCGGATGGGTGGTCATGCGCAGCCGTGTGACCTCGTGCATCTTCAGCGCGATGTAGGCGTCGATCAGGTCATCGGTGAAGACCCCACCCGCGGTCAGGAACTCCCGGTCCTTGTCGAGCTCGGCGAGCGCCATGTCAAGGGCATGGCACACGGTCGGGATGGCCTTTTCTTCCTCGGGCGGCAGGTCGTAGAGGTCCTTGTCCATCGGATCGCCGGGGTGGATCTTGTTCTGAATCCCGTCGAGCCCCGCCATCATCATGGCCGCAAAGGAAAGGTAGGGGTTACCAGTGCAATCCGGGAAACGGACCTCGATCCGGCGGGCCTTGGGGCTGGACACATGGGGGATACGGATCGACGCCGACCGGTTGCGGGCCGAGTAGGCGAGCATGACCGGGGCCTCGAAGCCGGGGACCAGCCGCTTGTAGGAGTTGGTAGAGGCATTGGTGAAGGCATTCAGTGCCCGGGCGTGCTTGATGATGCCGCCGATGTAGTAGAGCGCCATCTCGGACAGGCCGCCGTACTTGTCGCCGGAAAACAGGTTCACCCCATCCTTGCTGAGCGACTGGTGGACGTGCATCCCGGTGCCGTTGTCGCCGACCATCGGCTTGGGCATGAAGGTGACGGTTTTGCCCCAACCGTGGGCGACATTCCAGCACACGTACTTCTGAATCTGGTTCCAGTCCGCCCGCTTGACCAGGGACGTGAACTGGGTGCCGATCTCGCACTGGCCGGCGGTCGCGACCTCGTGGTGATGAACCTCGACCGGTACGCCCATCTCCTCGAGTGCCAGGCACATGGCGGCGCGCAGGTCGTTCAGGGAATCGACCGGCGGCACCGGGAAATACCCGCCCTTGACCCCGGGCCGATGGCCCATGTTGCCGTCCTCGAAGACGCGTTCGGAGTTCCACTCGGCCTCGTCGGAGTCGACCTTGTAGAAGCACCCGCCCATGTTCGCGCCCCAACGGACGTCGTCGAACACGAAAAATTCGAGCTCGGGGCCGAAAAAGGCGGTGTCGGCGATCCCGGTCGACTTCAGGTAGGCCTCGGCTCGCTTGGCGACGGAGCGCGGATCCCGCTCGTAGCCCTGCATGGTGTTCGGCTCGAGGATGTCACAGCGGATGATCAGGGTGTTTTCGTCGGCAAAGGGGTCCATCACCGCGGTCGATGCCTCGGGCATTAACACCATGTCCGACTCCTGGATGCCTTTCCAACCCGCGATCGAGGACCCATCGAACATCTTGCCGTCCTTGAACATGTCCTCGTCGACGAGCGACGCGGGCATCGAGACATGCTGCTCCTTGCCCCTGGTATCCGTAAAGCGAAGGTCAACGAACTTGACCTCATGTTCTTTGATCATCTTCAGGACATCGGCCATTGAATCTACTCCAAATGCTGGCTGGATAAATTGGTGCGGCTCACCGGGGAGGCGGCGAGGCGGCGAGGGGATGGTTTGGACTTGCCGCCGCCCGCGCTCGTGGGCAAGCGAGCCTAACAGGTCGACGCAAGCGCTGCACGCCTGACCCGCTGGATGACCCGGAGTCCGCGCTGCCGACCCTGAGGGCACGGACTGGTCGAACGCAGCGTGCGCGGCGATCCGTCGCAAGGGTTAAGCACGATTCGCGCCAGCGGCAGCGTCTGCCGCGGACGCGCCCGGCGACGGGACTCACCCCCGCCTATGGGGTTCGGGCGCCAGGGGCTCGGCCACTCGGCACTCGTGTGACCCAGCTCCGGCGCCTTGGGGGGTGAGGAGTATAAGTCCAGCGCCCGTTGCGACAGCCCACCCTGCCGTCCCGGATCGTCGGCGACTGTTCGACTGACTCACGCACCCCTCGGGAAGCGCACTAGAACGGACCGCTCCCTGGTCAGACTGCACTACAATAGTGCACCGACACCGGCGCGCCCTCGCCATGACACCGGGTGCGTAAGGGAGATCGACGGGTCGAGCGCAGGGGTCCCGTAATTCATGCCCGAACGTCGGGAATAGGCGCGGCCACCGTGCTGCGAAGTAGTTCCAACCCGACCCGCATAACAGATATACTCTCACCCTTAATACTTCGCGAGCGCGATAGGGGGTACAGCTTGAATCTCGAGCCGGTTGATGTTTCCAGCTTCCAGGGTCTCATTTTTGCGTTGCAGCGCTATTGGACGGCGCTCGGATGCGTGATGGTACAGCCCCATGATATGGAGGTGGGCGCCGGCACCTTTCATCCCGCCACCTTTTTGCGGTCCATCGGACCTGAGCCCTGGCGTACGGCCTACGTGCAACCCTCGCGCCGCCCCACCGACGGTCGCTACGGGGACAACCCGAACCGGTTACAGCACTACTACCAGTTTCAAGTCCTGCTGAAACCGGCACCGCTGGACATTCAGGACCTTTATCTGGATTCTCTGCGGTATCTAGGGATCGATCCGCTCGTGCACGACATACGGTTCGTCGAGGACAACTGGGAGTCGCCGACCCTTGGCGCCTGGGGGCTCGGCTGGGAGGTGTGGCTCAATGGCATGGAAGTGACGCAGTTTACCTATTTTCAACAAGTCGGTGGGCTTGATTGTCGGCCGGTCAGCGGTGAGATCACCTATGGCCTCGAGCGCATCGCGATGTACCTGCAGTCGGTCGAGAGCGTTTATGACCTGGTGTGGAGCCATTCCAAGTTCGGCTTGGTCACTTACGGGGACGTCTTCCATCAGAATGAGGTGGAGCAGTCGGCTTACAACTTCGAGAAGGCCGAGGTACCGGCGCTGCTCGCGGCGTTCGACGCCAGCGAACGGATCAGTCATCAACTCGTGGCGGACGGTCTGCCACTGCCGGCGTATGAACAGGTGCTCAAGGCTTCGCACACCTTCAATTTACTCGATGCGCGCGGGGCCATCTCTGTGACCGAACGACAGCGGTTCATCCTGCGTGTCCGCGCGCTCGCAAGGAACGTTGCGCGCGCCTACTACGAGCGACGGGAATCCCTTGGGTTTCCGATGCTTAAGCCATGACTCTTGATACGGGCGCGTGCATGACCCAGGATCTTCTAATAGAAATCGGCACGGAGGAATTGCCTCCGGTCTCGCTCCAGGGCTTGGCAAAGGCCTTCGCCGACGGGATTGATGCCCAACTCACCGAGAATGGGATCGGTCACGGGCCGGGCACTCCTTATTGCACCCCGCGGCGGCTTGCCGTACTGGTTGCGCAGGTTGAGACCCAGCAGCCGCAACGTACGATCACCCGGCGGGGTCCCGCCGTCGCGGCCGCCTTCGGCCCGGAGGGTCACCCAACCAAGGCCCTGGAAGGTTTTGCCCGCTCCTGCGGGGTCGCGGCATCGGACCTGGCGCGCGAACAGTCAGACAAGGGCGAATGGGTCGTCTTTCGGACGCTCGAGCCCGGACAGACCACTGCGCAGTTGCTGCCGGGAATACTTGAGCAAGCCCTCGCTGGATTACCCGTGGCAAAACGCATGCGCTGGGGCACCGGCGATGCGGAGTTCGTCCGCCCGGTACACTGGATCTGTATCGTCTTAGGCGATGAAGCCGTGCCGGCGCAAGTACTTGGGGTTCACGCGGGGACCGAGACCTTCGGCCACCGTTTCCACGCCCCAGGCCCACTGACGGTAACGCACGCCTCGCTTTACCCACGGTTGTTGCGGGAACGGGGCTTTGTCGAGCCGTGCTTTGAACAGCGACGCGCACTCATCGTCGCGCAAGTCCAGCAACTCACGGCCGCCCATCGCGTCACAGCGGACCTGCCGCCGGAACTGCTCGATGAGGTGACGGGGCTTGTCGAGTGGCCCATCGCGATCTTCGGGTCATTTGATGAAAGCTTCCTGTCGGTGCCCGCCGAGGTCCTCATCGAAACCATGGAGAAAAATCAGAAATACTTCCCGGTGCGTGACAGCAACGGGTGCTTGCAGGCACGGTTCATTGCCGTTTCCAACATCGAAAGCAAGTGCCCGGAACAAGTAGTACGAGGCAATGAGCGGGTGATCCGGCCCCGGTTCGCGGATGCCCAATTTTTTTGGCTGCAAGGTCTGAACCAGCCCCTTGCCGCCTATTTCGACCGTTTGGAGTCGATTGTCTTTCAGGATAAGCTCGGCTCGGTCGCTGACCGGTGTCGGCGCGTCGCAAGACTGGCCGGTTCGATCGCTGCGACGATTGGCGAGGACCCGGAGTTGGTGGGGCGCGCGGCAATGCTGGCCAAGTGCGACTTGGCGACCACCATGGTAGCGGAGTTTCCGAGCCTCCAAGGGATCATGGGCCGCTACTACGCCCAACATGCCGACGAGCCGCCGGCAGTCTGTGCCGCCATTGAAGAGCAGTACCTTCCGCGCCACGCTGGCGACGCGCTGCCGGCCAGAGGCTGTGGTCTGGTGCTTGCCCTGGCGGACCGGCTGGACCTGTTGGTCGGCTCTTTTGGTATCGGGCACCGGCCAACCGGAGCCAAGGACCCTTATGGCTTGCGACGTGCCTCCATTGCGGTAGTACGCATGCTCGTGGAAACACCCTTGGACCTCGACCTCAACTCGCTCCTGTCGGCGTCTCAGGGGGGTTTTGAATCCGGCGTCCTCAGCCCCGGCACGACCGACGAGGTATTGGCCTATGCCATGGCCCGCTTGGAAGGTTACTACCAGGAGCGAGGGGTCTTACCGGACAGCGTGGCGTCCGTCATTGCCGCAGGGGGGGCCACACTCAGCCAACTGGACGGGCGGATTCGGGCGGTGCAGTCGTTTCGCAACCGGCCGGAAGCCTTGGCCTTGGCAGGGGCCAACAAACGAATCAGTAACATCCTCGCGAAGGCCCGGGCGTCATTTGATCGCGCGGCGCGGCCGAATCCGGACCTCTTTACGGATGACGCGGAGCATCGACTGTGGCACAGGATACAAGGGCTGGAACTGGCGACAGCACCGCTCATGCGCGAGTGCGATTTCGCGGGGGTCCTGGAGCAACTCGCGCTGTTGAGGGATGACGTCGGCCAGTTCTTCGATCAGGTGATGGTGATGTGCGAGGATCGGTCGGTGAAAGATAACCGACTGCTGCTGCTGACGTTGCTACGGGCCTTGTTCTTGCAGGTGGCTGACATCTCCATGCTGCAAGTCGCCTATACGCAGTTCATCGAGCAATGATCGCCTGCCATGTCGCGTGAACGGTTCGTATTGCTCGACCGTGATGGAGTCATCAACGAAGACGCGGATGACTACATCCGTTGCGCGGCGCAATGGGTGCCGATACCGGGTAGTATGGAGGCCATTGCGGCATTGACGCATGCCGGATTCCGGATTGCGGTCGTGTCCAACCAATCAGGGCTCGCGCGGGGTCTGTTTGATCTTGGCGCCTTGAACGCCATGCACCGGAAATTACACGAGCTGGTCTCGCTTCGGGGTGGTCGACTCGAGATGATCCTGTTCTGCCCGCATGGGCCAGGTGAAAACTGCGCTTGTCGCAAGCCGCGGCCGGGGCTCCTGCGCAGTGTCAGCGACCGCACTGGGCTAGACCTGCGCGGGCTGCCGTTCATTGGGGATTCCATCAGCGACGTTCGAGCCGCACGAGAGGTGGGGATGAAGCCGATGCTTGTGAAGAGCGGTAAGGGGCGGCGAACCTTGGGGTTGGGAACCGCGGAGTTGCAGGGTGTGTCTGTTTTCGAGGACTTAAGGGCAGCCACCGACGAACTGATCAACCACTGGTGCAATTCTTGATTCTGCTCCGCTCGCTCGCTTACCAGGTCTTTCTCATGCTGTCCGTTGCACTGTTCGGCGGGGCCATCGCAATCGTTGGACGGTGGGTATCGTTCCGGTTCATCGGCCGGGTTGCACGGATCTGGGCACAGGCAAACCTGATTGCACTGAAGTTCCTGTGCAGGCTGGATTATCGGATCGAGGGCTTGGAACACTTACCGACCTCGACATGCATCGTCATGAGTAAGCACCAATCGGCGTGGGAAACCATCGCCCTAAGAGCCCTACTGCCGGTCGAGCAAACCTGGGTGCTGAAGCGGGAGTTACTTGATATACCGATCCTTGGGGCGGCGCTGCGTCGGTTTCGCGTTATTGCAATCGATCGTGCGGCCGGTCGCGCTGCCCTCAAACAACTGATCACTGAAGGCCAACAGTTGCTCGGCACCGGGCATTGGGTGGTCATCTTCCCGGAAGGAACGCGAGTCCCACCCGGTGAACGCGCTTCCTATAACGTTGGCGGGGCCCTACTGGCACAGCGTAGCGGCTACCCTATCTTGCCGATCGCCCATAACGCCGGGGTGTTTTGGGGTAGGCGAAGCCTGACTAAACGGGCGGGAACGATCCAACTCGTCATAGGCGAGAGTATCGACACCACGGGCAAGAGCGCCCAGGAGTTGACCCGGGAAACAGAAAACTGGATTGAAGGAGTCGTTGCTTGCCTGCCGACACGCGCCGATTTGAAGCCCGGCCCAACGCAGGCGGGCTAACCATGATCTTGGATTTTGCTGCGAGCGACATGGTCGGTGTCGGCTAGACATCGAGATGCTCCACATCAAGTGCATGCCGTTCGATAAATTCCCGTCGCGGCTCTACATTATCTCCCATGAGTGTGGTGAAAATCTGGTCCGCCGCGACCGCGTCTTCTACGGTGACCTTGAGTAAACGACGCCCCTCCGGATTCATGGTCGTATCCCACAACTGCTCCGGGTTCATCTCCCCCAGCCCCTTGTAACGCTGCATACTATATCCGCGCTGTGCCTCTGCCAGCAGCCAGCGGATCCCGTCGCCGAGATCGATAATGTCCTTCCCGCGTTCTCCGCGCGCAATGTGGGAACCTGGCTGCAATAGGCCCTCCACCTTCTCCCCAAATTCAGCGATTCGCTGATAATCCGCGGTAAGGAAAAAGTCAAGTGGGATTTGTTTTGTTTCCGGAATCCCATGTATCAAGCGTGTTAACTTAAGAAAGCTCGCCTTTTGGGATTCCCTTTTTTCATAGGTCAAGATAAAGCGAAGCGACGAGTGGGCCAAATGCGGTTCGTTGAGACGTTGCGCAAGGCCGCCGCACCAGGAAGCCATGGCGTCGGAATCCTGGAGATGCGTGGAGTCGAGTCGCGGGCTGCGGACCAACTCATGGAGCAGGCTTGGATCATAGCGAGACGAGAGGCGACGCGATATCCCCTCGAATATCTGATATTCGCGGGCCAGTGATTCCAAAGCGGTCGCCGCCAGCGCAGGTGCATCGGCCGCGACATACAGCGATGCCTCATCCAGGGCCGCCTGGAGCATGGCTGCATTGAGCTCGGCATCGTCCAGAAGGTAGTCTTCCTGCTTGCCTTTCTTGAGCTTGTAGAGCGGCGGCTGGGCGATAAAGATATGCCCACGGTCTACCAGTTCCGGCATCTGACGGTAAAAGAAGGTGAGTAAGAGCGTACGGATATGCGCCCCGTCAACATCGGCATCAGTCATAATGATGATGCGATGGTAACGTAAGTTCTCCGGGTTATACTCGTCGCGCCCGATGCCGCAACCGAGTGCGGTAATCAGGGTCCCGACCTCCGCCGAAGATAGCATCTTGTCGAATCGCGCCTTCTCGACGTTGAGTATCTTCCCCTTCAATGGCAGGATAGCCTGAAAGCTACGATCCCGTCCTTGCTTTGCCGATCCGCCTGCGGAATCTCCTTCCACAAGGTAAAGTTCCGATTTCGAAGGGTCCTTTTCTTGGCAATCGGCGAGTTTTCCCGGCAGGCCGGCGATATCCAAGACGCCCTTACGGCGGGTCATTTCGCGAGCCTTCCTTGCGGCCTCCCTTGCGCGAGCGGCATCGAGCATCTTCGCGGCGATGATTTTCGCCTGCGCCGGCTGCTCCTCTAGAAAGGCATTAAAGTGATCTACCACCAGCGATTCGACGGATGCCTTCACCTCCGATGAGACGAGCTTTTCCTTCGTTTGCGACGAGAATTTCGGATCGTGGAGCTTGACCGACAGTACGGCCGTCAGACCCTCCCTGGCATCATCGCCGATTGCCTTTATTTTTTGTGTCTTCTCCAATCCTTCCCGCTCGATATAGCCGTTGAGCGTTCTCGTCAACCCGGCGCGAAAGCCGGCCAGATGGGTTCCGCCATCGCGCTGCGGTATATTGTTAGTGAAGCAGAATATCGTTTCCTGAAATCCCTCGTTCCATTGAAGCGCCAATTCCAACGCAATACCCGCGCGTTCGGCCGAAAAATAGATGACACTTGGATGGATCGGGGTCTTGTTTCGGTTCAGGTAATCAACAAACGCTCGAATGCCGCCCTGGTAATCGAAAACATCCTGACGTCCACTCTCTTCTTCAGAAAGGACGATCCGCACGCCGGAATTCAAGAACGAAAGCTCGCGGAGTCGCTTGACGAGAATGTCGTAGTGAAAATCGAGATTAGAGAAAATCTCCGGTGACGGATAGAAACGGACATAGGTACCCGTGTCGGAGGCCTCGCCGATCTCACGGAGGGGATAAAGAGGCTCCCCCAGCGCATATTCCTGGTCATAGCGCTTTCCACCTCTTGCGATGCGCAGGATGAGTCGCTGCGAAAGCGCATTCACCACTGACACCCCGACTCCATGTAGGCCGCCCGAAACTTTATAGGAATTATCGTCGAATTTGCCTCCTGCATGTAGCACGGTCAGGATGACTTCCGCCGCGGAACGGTTTTCCTCGGCGTGAATATCTACCGGAATGCCCCTGCCGTTATCACTGACGCTGACAGATCCATCACGATGTAAGGTGACGGTAATCTCAGTGCAGTGGCCAGCGAGTGCTTCGTCGATGGAATTATCGACGACCTCGAAAACCATATGATGGAGTCCGGTCCCGTCGTCTGTGTCGCCGATATACATACCTGGGCGCTTACGAACTGCATCCAGACCGCGCAGCACCTTTATATTCGTTGAATCGTATGTCATTGCAGTATCTTGTCTCGCAAGAAAGGGGGCCTGAAGCAACCAAGCGGTAGAGTGGCGCTAGACTTAGAAAGGTCGTTCGGACCGTCCTGGTTACTGGCCGAAGGGGCAATTATACCCGATCCCTGGGATCTGTCTTGGCACAGGGCGACACAGTATCCACGCAGACCGGCTGAGCTTATCGTCATGATAAGTCCAGCACTGCCCCGCGTTCCACGTGGAACAATCGCGTATCGGAGGGCAGGCTTGTTCCCGCCCGGGCATCTCTGTCTCCCACCCTGGTATACAGGCACTGACCGCCGGTAGCGTCAAAAAGGTCACAAAGGGCGCCAACCGAGCGATTATCAAGCTCCGCCCACAGATCGTCCAGCAACCAAATCGAACCATACCCTAGCCTATGGACTTGCACTCGCTCTAACGCAAGTTGAATAAGGCACACGGCGATTTTCGTCTGCCCGCGCGACATCGGAAGCTCGCCATCCCGGTTCCGCAGCATAAAATCGGCCCGGTGTGGACCGACTCGAGTGTACCCCGACATTTGCTCACCGCCCGAGTCCGCAGCGACCGCATCGGCGAGTTGCAGCCGCTCCGGCCACCCTGATCGAAAGACCAAGGTTGCCCCTTTGAGAAAAGAAAAGTCTTCCCCCAGCCCGACAAACACCTCTTGAAGTTCACTGAATAGTCGCTTCCTCGCTTGATCGAGATCCACGCCCAAACGTACAAACTCCTGGTCCCACAGCGGCCGACCGTAGGCACCAGAGCGCAACCAGGCGTTCCGCTGCTCCAAGACCCTCTTGAATGCCCTTAGAACCTCAGCCCCACGCTGTTCCACGTGGAACAAGTTAAGGTCGAGAAACCCTCGCCTAACCGCAGGCTCTCCCTCGAAAAGCCGCCCGGCACCCTCCCCAATCAGCCGAACGACGAACCACCTAACGAACTCCGCACCATCACCTACCATGACGCCCTTCACATATCGCGCTCGAGCCGCCCTCTTCCGAAGGTACGCCAGTTGCCAGACCGCGTCATCGCCCCCTTCCCGGATATCCCCCACCACACTCGTCACCTCCTTGCCTATAGTCGTCAGGTCGCCACTCCGTCGCCCTCTAAAACTCTTGCCCCGCGCCAACAGGTAGACCGCCTCCAATACCGACGTTTTTCCAGACCCGTTCGCGCCAACAAACAGCGAGCAGCGACTCCGGATGTCCACCTCCGTGTACTCGATATTCCTGAGTCCCTCGATCCTCAGCAGTTCCAAACTCGCGCTCACCATCGCCCCCCCTGCCACCTACAGCCGCATCGGCATCACGACGTAAGTTTCACCGACTGCGCCAAGTCCTCGCCATAGAGAACTACTGCTTCCATCGTCGAAATGCACCTCCACCTGCTCAGTGTCGACCGCTGCCAGCAGATCCGCCAAATACGCAACATTGAAGCCGATGACGGTCGACTCGCCGCCATAGTCCAGCTCCATCTCCTCCACCGCCTCTTCCTGCTCAGGATTATGCGCCACCAACCGCAACACCCCAGCCTCGAACGATACTCTCAAGCCACGATACTTCTCATTCGACAGAATCGCCGTACGCGATAGCGCCTTCTTCAGCAGGTCCCGATTCGCGACCGCCACCTTGGACAGCCCGGCCGGGATAACCCTACCATACTCTGGATAGCGACCGTCAACGAGCTTCGACGAGCACACCGTATCCCCCAGGACGAATCGAACCAACCGCTCCCCAATCTCGATCCGAACAGAATTCGACCCGAAACTCAGCTGCCGCCTGAGTTCATTCACCGTCTTGAATGGGATAATCACCGCCCGGGTCTCGGGGACGCCAAGAGCACAGCTATGCACATAGGACGCCAGCCGGTGCCCGTCCGTCGCCACCGCTCGCAGCCCTGACTCGTCAATCTCGAGCAACAAACCGTTCAGATAATACCGAACGTCTTGTTGCGCCATCGCAAACGCCGTCTTCTCGAAGACTCGCTTCAGCACCCCTTCTTCGATCTCGATCACCAGTTCAGGCGACACGGCCTCAACCAACGGGAAATCCTGGGCCGGCAAGGTTCCCAATACATATCTCCCGCGCCCAGCCGTCAAGACACACCGATCACCCGCTATCTTCAGACGTATTTCCGAACCGTCCGAGAGCGAACGGACGATATCCCCGAGCTTGCGCGCCGGGACAGTGCCTTCCCCCTCTTCGATCAGATCCGCCCCGCAACTCGACCGAATCTCGATCTCCATATCCGTTCCAACCATTGTCAACGCGCCGTCCTGAGCCCGTAACAGTAGGTTGCCCAGGATCGGCAGCGTTTGGCGCCGTTCCACCACCGCTACCACCCGGCTCAACACCGGCAGGAGTTGCTCCCGCCCGATCTTGACATCCATACCGCTGCCCCTCTTAATAAGTAGAAAATATAATAAAGTCTGTAGTAATAAGGACTGTGGAAATGTGCGCTACACACTTTTCTCCAGAGGTTTCAGTATACTGCAACCGGGCTCCGGTGCTCTGAGGAGCTGATCAACCTGTGGATAACTGGTCCCCGAAATTCCCTTCCGATACCATACCCAGGTTATCCACAGCTAGGACGACAGGCTTCTCAGCAAATTCTTGAAATCCTCCTCAACTGCCGGGTCACTATCGCGAAGTTCGCGAATCTTCCGCGTCGCATGGAGCACGGTAGTATGATCCCGACCACCGAAGGCACTGCCGATTTCAGGCAGACTGTGTTTCGTCAGTTCCTTGGCCAAGGCCATCGCAATCTGCCGCGGCCTGGCGATCGAACGACTGCGCTTGGCCGACAGCAGGTCCGTGCTCCGGACCTTGAAATATTCACAAACCGTCTTCTGAATACTCGCGATGGTCACCCGCTTGTCTTGAGCTGCCAGCATGTCCCTTAGGGTTTCTTTGGCGAACTCCACGGTGATTGCCCTACCCGTAAACTGAGAATTTGCTACGAGCCGCCGCAGCGCCCCTTCCAACTCTCTGATATTGGAACGGATGCGCCGACCGACGAAGAAACCGACATCCTCCGGGAGCACAATGCCAAACTGGCTTGCCTTACTCTGAAGGATGGCGACGCTCGTTTCCAGGTCCGGCGGCTCGATCGAGACCGTAAGCCCCCACCCGAACCGGGACTTCAGGCGTTCTTCGAGCCCGACGACCTCTCGCGGAAAGCGGTCGCTCGAGAGGACAATTTGTTGGCGGGACTCGAACAGCGCATTGAAGGTATGAAAAAATTCCTCCTGTGAACGTTCCTTACCGGCGAAAAACTGCACGTCGTCGATCAGTAAGGCGTTCAGGGAACGGTAGGTCTTCTTGAATTCATCGATCCGGTTATGCTGTAAGGCGCGAATCATCTCCGCCACAAACCGCTCGGAGTGGAGATAGATGACTTTCGCGTTCGGGTTGCTCTCCAGCAGCATGTTGCCGACTGCGTGCATCAAGTGCGTCTTGCCCAGCCCAACGCCGCCGTAGATGAACAACGGATTGTAGGCAACACCGGGATTCTGGCTGATCTGAATCGACGCTGCGCGTGCCAGTTGATTCGACTTGCCCTCGACGAAGCTGGCGAAACTGAATTCCGGGTTAATGTTTGCTTCGGCGCGTCGCTCGGTTAGCACCACGGGCTGGATCTTATTCACAGACAAACCCGGGCCCGGCGCGGCGGCCGGCCGATCGAGCCCTCCGACATCGAATCGCAACTGGGTGATCGTTCCATCGCTCGTGTGCCGACATAATTCAAGCAAACGTTGTTCGTAATGCTGCCGCGCCCAGTCCTGCACAAACTTATTGGGCGCCAACAAGCGCAGCAGGTCGCCATCTCGTTGCGCCTGCAACGGCAGAATCCAGGTGTTGAACTCGGCCGCCGTCAATTCCCCTTTCAGTCTTTGAACACAATCCTGCCAAGGATCCATACCTTTCCCCAGTTACTGTTTTGAAACCGATTTCAGCTTCGGCACGGTCGCCGCGCAGCGCCGACCAAAGACCCGTACCCGCACCGTGGCGGTCCGCCCGGGGGCCCGCATTTCGCGAGCCGAATTGTGCAGTCTAGCGCCCTGCCCCGGAGTTATCCACAACGCTCGCAGCGCCGGAACGGACCTAATGTCGTTGACACGGGAGAGAAACCCGATTATGCTCCCCCGTCTTTTTCCCGGCGTCTGCGAAGACGTCGCCTAGCTTCTCGCAGAGACTTTCGTCATGAAACGCACGTTCCAACCAAGCCGCATCAAGCGCGCCCGCACCCATGGATTCCGCGCACGTAGCGCCACACGCAATGGCCGTAAGGTTCTCAGCGCCCGGCGAGCGAAGGGGCGTGTACGTTTAGCCCCCTGAGGTCCATGCGGGCCCAAACGCCTTCGTTGGAACAATCAGCCACCCCCGCTGAGTCCACAAGGCGCAACCGCCGCTTTGAAAAATCGTCACGGTTGCGTGAAGCTGCGCAGTTTAAGCGGGTGTTCGCAAACCCTCAGCGCTTCTACGGGGGTGGGTTCGTCGTCGTCGTCAGGGCTAATGGGCTGGGACAGGCACGACTTGGCCTCGCAATTTCAAAGCGCTGTTGTTCCCTCGCGGTCGATCGTAACAAATTGAAGCGAATTGCCCGGGAGAGCTTTCGCGCTCGCGTCGCGCGCCTGCCCGCGGTCGATGTCGTGCTGCTGTGCGCCCCGAAGGCGAAGCAACTTACCAATCCGGAGCTGTTTTCGGGTTTGGACCGTGCGTGGCAAAAGCTGTCAGGTAAAATATGGGTCGACTCTTGATTCTGCTGATTCGATTTTATCAGGTGGTGATCAGCCCACTGATCGGCCCACATTGCCGGTTCTACCCGACCTGCTCCCAATACACGATTCAGGCCATCGAGCGCCACGGTATTTCCAAGGGAATCTATCTGGGAGTGCGCCGCCTCTCCAGATGCCATCCCTGGCATCCCGGCGGGCTTGACCCGGTTCCACCTAAAAAGCAGTAATTCCAATGGAAAACCTCCGCCTGGTCCTTATCGTCTCGCTGGCCGCCGTCTTGCTGCTCATCTATCAGGCATGGGTACATGACACTGGCCAGGTCAGCAAGGGCCCCGCCGTCACACTGTCCGAGTCCCAGACGACGCCAACCGCGGCACAGGCCCCTCAGGTCCCGGTCGTGCCGACAGATTCTGCAACGGGCCCGATCGGGGTCCCGTCCCTCGGGGCTCAGGCTGGCCCGACCGGGGGACAGGTGATTACCGTCGAAACGGACGTGTTGCGCGCCGAAGTATCGTTGCGCGGCGGGTCTGTCACCAGTGCGTGGCTTCTCGATTATCCGGTGTCCCCCGAGGACCAGGCGGACAAGGTTCGTCTTCTGAAGCCTGAACCGCCCAATTTTTTCGTTGCGGAGTCAGGTCTGATCCCGATCGGTACCAGCGCCGATGCGCTGCCGGGCTATGATGCAGTTTTTTCCAGTGCGTCCGAGCATTATCGACTCGGGGCCGAACAGTCGGCGTTGCCGGTCGAGTTGACCTGGACCAACGAAGCGGGCATCAAGGTCCGCAAGAGCCTGCTTTTCAAGCGGGGCAGTTATCTGGTTGAGACCAGCCAGGAGGTTGTGAACGCGACGGATAAGACGTTGGTAGCGCGGGAATATACCCAACTGCAGCGGACTGACTATCAGGACCCGAACGCGTCACGTTTTATCAGCACTTATACTGGTGGTGTCTATTACAGTCCGGCAGACAAGTACAAGAAGGTCCCCTTTTCCAATTTCAGGGACAGTAAGGATGTACAGGGGCAAAAGCTCTACGGTCAGGTGAGTGACGGCTGGATCGCGATGATTCAGCATTATTTCCTGGCTGCCTGGATCCCGCCACGCGGGGTGGAAGAGAGCTTTTACACTAATGTTCTGGATGGGAATCGTTATGTCATCGGGCAGTTTTCGCCCGCTGTGACGATCGCACCTGGTGCCACTCAGTCCTTCCCGAATCAGCTGTTTCTCGGACCGAAACTGCCCGACACGCTCGACAAGATCGCCCCCGGCCTGGGACTCACCGTCGACTACGGCTGGTTGACCGTTATTGCCCAACCGATTCACTGGCTCTTGGATCAGATCTACGGCGTGGTCGGGAACTGGGGGTGGTCGATCATCGTGCTGACGATCCTGATTAAGCTCGCCTTCTACAAGTTGTCCGAGACCAGCTATAAGTCCATGGCGAACATGCGCCAGTTGACCCCGCGGATGGCGGCACTGAAGGATCGGTATGGGGACGACAAGGAGCGTTTGAATCAGGCCATGATGGAACTGTACAAGACCGAGAAGATCAATCCGCTCGGTGGTTGTCTGCCGATCGTTGTGCAGATTCCTGTTTTCATCGCCCTGTATTGGGTATTGCTGGAAAGTGTCGAGTTGCGTCAGGCGCCCTTTATCCTGTGGATCGATAACCTGTCCGCGCCGGATCCCTACTATGTGCTGCCCCTGATCATGGGCATATCCATGTTCGTGCAGTCGAAGCTCAACCCGGCACCGCCGGACCCGATGCAGGCAAAGATCATGATGAGCTTGCCGTTCATCTTTACCGTGTTCTTCGCCTTCTTCCCGTCAGGCCTGGTGCTCTACTGGACCGTCAATAACGTCTTGTCCATTGCGCAACAGTGGCATATCACCCGCAACCTCGAAAAGGCAACGGCCAAACGCAAGCGGTGATGTGAGGGTACCGGTTGGCTGGGAACAGGGCGTGAGCGCTGACACCATTGCCGCGATCGCGACGCCTGCCGGTGTGGGCGGCATCGGTGTGATTCGCATCAGTGGTCCGGGGTCAAAAAAAATTTCCCGAGCGATGCTCGGCCGACTACCCAAGGCCCGCCACGCCTGCCTATGCTCGTTCCGCGGCAGTACGGGAGAGCCGATCGATCAAGGCCTCGCGATTTTCTATCGCGGACCTGGTTCATTCACGGGTGAGGATAGCCTCGAACTCCAAGGCCATGGCGGGCCCGTGGTCTTGGACCTGCTACTGAGCCGTTGTCTCGAACTCGGTGCCCGCCTCGCTCATCCTGGGGAATTTACCCAGCGCGCTTACCTCAACGGCAAACTCGACTTGGTTCAGGCCGAGGCTATCGCTGACCTGATTGAAAGCTCCACCGCCCTGGCGGCACGATTGTCGATCCGCAGCCTACAAGGCGTATTCTCGACACGGATCCGTTACCTGGTCGATCAACTGATCCACCTGCGGACCCATCTCGAGGCGACGCTGGACTTCCCCGAGGACGAGATCGAGTTACACTCCAGGGCACAGATCCGGCTCGCGCTGACCGAACTGCTGACCAACGCACGCTCGATTCTCTCCGAGGCCCATCAGGGAGAGCGTATACGCGACGGCTTGACCGTCGTTATCGCCGGCCGCCCGAATGCCGGCAAGTCGAGCCTGCTGAACGCCTTACTGCAATATGATGCAGCCATCGTCAACCCGATGCCCGGCACCACGCGCGACTTGCTGCGATGCGACATGCAGATCGATGGACTGCCCGTGAAGCTCGTCGACACCGCGGGTATCCGTGAGACTACGGAGCCGGTCGAACTCGAGGGCGTGCGGCGCGCCTGCCGACAACTCGAGCAGGCAGACCTGATCCTTTGGGTCTACGACACCAGGCTCGGGCTTGCACCAAATGAACTCGAGGCGCTCCCCGCAGCGATACCGGTAACGCTCATACGCAACAAGATCGATCTGGCACCGCCGGGCGATGATGCGCCTATCCTGACCGAAACGCCCGTTATATCCCTCTCCGCCCTGACCGGACGCGGCCTCGCCGAATTGCGCCAACATGTGAAGTCAAGGGCGGGGATCGAGGGGATCGGCGAGGGCTCATTCGTCGCTCGGCGACGGCATCTGGATGCCTTACGCCGTAGTCTGGACGCCATGCAACGCGCCGCTCACACCTTGGAGAGCGGCATTGGAGTTGAAGTCGTTGCGCTGGAGTTGCTCGAGGCGCAGCGCGCCTGCGGCGAGATTACCGGGGAGGTCACACCAGACGACCTGCTCGAGCGCATCTTTTCCAGCTTCTGCATTGGCAAATAGCAGCGAAACAGATCTTTCTAAGATGCCCGACGCCGCCGTGGGTGGAAGCCGCGGACCTCCTGTTCAAGCCGCTCCTGATCCCGGTTGCCGCGCTTTTCCATATAGCGCCCACTGACATACAGCGACAGGATTCGCCCCACCTGGGCCGCCAGATCCGGCCGGGCGGCGGCCACGCGTCGTCCGAAGTCTCGCGGGCCTTCGCTCGCCGCCCTCGCCAGGCCGATCGCCGCCAACCGGCCGCAAAAACGGGAATACTCGCGCGTGGCCGGGTCCATCGGCTGTGCCTGTCGCATGAGTGCGAACAGCACCAGCCCCATCACCAATGAGGCGGCGGTGACAATCATGGCCGCCAGGGCAAAGTGGCCGTAGTCCCTGAGCCCCAACTGATCGAGGAACTGGTCCTGACGTTCGCTGGAGAAATCCAGCACCGTCTCCTGCCACACCGCATCCAGGGTATCGGCCAGGTTGCGCAAATGGCGAATGGTTCGGCCGAAGGCCCCCTGCGGGTCGACCTGGAAGCGGAGCGGCGCGGCGGCCCCGAGTAGCCGGGAGGCGCCCTGATTGTCGATTCGCGACGGCGCAACCGCGCTCGTCGGGTCTACCCGCACCCAGCCGCGCCCCGCGATGGCGACCTCGACCCAGGCGTGCGCGTCGGACTGCCAGATCATGTGATAGCCGCCGATGCGATTGGGTTCTCCGCCGAGATACCCCAGCACCACCCGCGAGGGCACCCCGGCGAGGCGCATCAGGAGTGCGAAGCTGCCGGCGTAGTGCTCGCAAAAGCCGCTGCGGGTCTCGAACAGGAACTCATCCCAGGTGTTGGCCCCCAGTCTGGGCGGAAGCAGGGTGTAGTGGAAATCCTCGCGCGCAAAGTAGGCGAGTCCGGACTCGACCAGGTCCCAATCCGAACGGGCGGTGCGCGCCCACTCGGCTACCAGAGCCCGTTCGCGCCCGCTTACGGACGGCGGTAGTCGCAGCGCGTAACGCCGCTCGGAGGCGGACGGATCCGGGGTCCGGTAGCGCAGCGCGGAGCCTGCACGATAGCGCTTAGCCGTGGTCAGCGCCGTCGTCGAAGTCAACGCAAAGGCGGGACCGAGAATGGTATCGGCCGGGTATTCCACGGGTAGGTCCAGGACGAACAGCCAGCGTCGTTGGGACGCCTCCAGCACCACCTCGTAGTCGATCAGATCCTCCGCCAGGGCCAGTTGCGGCGCACCTGTTGCATAGCGCGGATCACGCCCTGCCGACCAGCGGCGATCGTCAACCTCCCACAACACCAGGCCCCGCCAGTAGAGCCTTGCCGACCCCGGCGGGGTTTGCTGGAAGCGCGCGCGAAACGCCAGTTCGCCATTGAACACCAGCTCACTGACTGACCCTGGCGCCATGGTCTCGCTCATCCCCATGGTCCCCCGATCCCGCTCGAAACCCAGGCTCCACAGTGGGGTGCTCAGGCGCGGAAAGAGTACGAACAGCACTAGTGTCAGCGGCGCGGCCTGGAGTACGATCTGTGCGGTGACCCGCGCGGTCCGGCGCAGCGGCCAGATCCCCAAACCGCCGTTGAGATCGACCAGGAGGCCGACGACCGTGATCGCCACCAGGCCCAAAAAGAGCGTCAGTCCGATCCCCTGCCCGAACAGGAACTGCACCACGATCAGCAGACCCAGCACGATTGCCACGATCCGGTGGTCACGCCGGTCGCGCAGTTCCAGGAGCTTAACCGCCAGCATGGTCACCAACAGGGCGGTGCCGCCGGCCTTGCCCACCAGGCTATAGTTGATGAGAACGCAGTTCAGCACCCCGACCAGCGTCAAGGCCAATAGGGACCAGGTGCCCGGGGTGGCGGCTGGCCAGCGCAGGGCCGCGAGCCGCAATCCAAGCATCAGCGCGCAGAAGAAGGACACCTGCCAGGCCAACTGGGGCGCGAGCGGCAGATACGCGACCGCCGCTGTCAGGGTGACCGCGAGGGTCTGGTAGCGCTCGGGCCGCTCGTCGATGGGTCTAGGCTTGCGCTTGCCCATGGTTCATCGCCTGGTTCATCGGTCGCCGGTTTTCTTCAAGCCCAGCGAGCCCCTGCTCGAACAGGGCAAGGGTGCGCAGGCACCGCTCGCGATGCGCCAGCCCGAGGTCCAGATCGATCTGCACCCCGGGCAGGCGCATGCCGAAGCGCAGATTGGACCGGGCGGCGTCCAGCACCTGCCGGGTCAACAGGCTGATCCGGTCCTCCAGCCCGGGCGCGGCGACCCGCGCCCAATCGATCCAGACATCCAACCCCTCGTCCCCGCCAAACTGCTTGACGATCAGGCCGCGCTCGCGCGCCAGGGCCTTCCAGTCGACGTGTCGGGGGGAGTCCCCATAGCGATAGGCACGCGGTCCCAGGTACTCGTCACTGCCCTCGCCGCCGCGCCGTGCCGGGCGACGCCCGCGACCCGGGTCCGGCATCGGCGGCGGTGCCGCCGGTGCCGGATGGGGATAGACCAGACAACTGGCCTCGGTCTGCGCATGGCACCAGGCGCGAAACAGGTGCATCGGGTGCCGGGTCTCGACCTGTACCTCCGGCAGGGCCAGCAGCCCGCGTCTTCGCGTCGGGACACCGAGGACGACCACCTGCTGTTCCCTGGCACCGAGAAAGACCGGGGTCACAGGGTCCAGCCCGCCCACCAGGCGCAGATCAAAGCGTGGTCCGGCGCGTTCGTTGCGCAGCGTGACCTCGAACTGGGCCGGACTCCCGGCGAATACGGCTGGACCCGGTCGCGCCCCGATCGCCAGCCCGAGCAGATTGAACCAGCAATGGTGCATTGCCACCAGTCCCGTCGCGGCAAGAAAAAAGGCGAACAACAGCCCCAGGTTGTTCTGATAGTTCAGCGATCCCATGAGCATTAGAAAAACCGCCGCCCCATACCAGAGCCCGGTCGGGGTCGGCAGGATATAGATCCGGCGTGCGGCGATGCGGGCGCTCCCGTCGGTGCCGACGGGTTCGCGCCGCAGCAGCGCTTGAAATCGGCGACTCAGGTTCACGGCACCGGGACCGATGACAGGATCAGGGTCGCCACCTCGTCGTGGTCCAGGCGCCCGCTGCCGTCGCCGCTGACCAGCCGGTGGATACAGCAGGACGGCAAGACCGCCTGGAGGTCCTCGGGCAGCACATAGGCACGGTCCTCGAGCAGCGCCCAGGCCTTGGCGGCCCGCAACAGGCCGACCCCCGCCCGGGGCGAGAGTCCATGCACGAAGCGCTCGCTGCGCCGGGTGAACTGCAGGATGGCGAGACAATAATCGATAATCGAAGCCGCGGCATGGACCTGGGTGACCGACGCCTGCAGCGCGCCCAGCTCCCCGACGGACAAGACCGGTGCCTGGTGCTCCACCATGATCCGCCGATCCTCCCCGGCCAGCAGGACCTTTTCCTGGGCGGCGGGCGGATAGCCCAGCCGGATGCGCATCAGAAAGCGGTCGAGTTGCGACTCCGGCAGCGGAAAGGTCCCGATCTGATAGGACGGATTCTGGGTCGCAATCACGAAGAAGGGCTCCGGCAATGCACGGGTTTCCCCATCCACCGTCACCTGGCGCTCCTCCATCGCCTCGAGCAGTGCGCTCTGGGCCTTCGGCGTGGCGCGGTTGATCTCATCGGCGAGCACCAGTTGGGCGAACACGGGCCCCGGGTGAAAGCGGAAGCGCTCGTGCTCGCGTTCGTAGACCGATACCCCGATCACGTCCGCCGGCAGCAGGTCGCTGGTGAACTGGATGCGCGAGTATTGCAGCCCCAGCAACCGCGCCAGCAGGTGCGCGAGCGTGGTCTTGCCGACCCCCGGCAGGTCCTCGATCAGCAGGTGGCCCCGCGCCAGCAGGCAGGCGAGCGCCAGGCGCAGCTCCCGCCCCTTGCCGAGGATGATGAGCCCCGCCGCGTCCAGCACCCGTTGTGTCAGGTTGGTCGCCAAGGGCCGGATGGCTGCCGGTGCGGACCTTCTCACGCGCGCCCCGGCGCGGTGCCCGAACGCCGGCACTCAGGGGGGTGGGGGACAGGAAAATCACGATAATCCATGGTTTTGGGGAAGCCTGCTTGCGTTAAACTGTAAAGCCTTGTCCGTATTCCTGGAACCGCCCCTCATGTTTGCGACCGATTCATACGATGTCATCGTCATCGGCGGCGGCCATGCGGGGACCGAGGCGGCCCTGGCCGCGGCCCGCCTGGGTGTGCGCACCCTGCTCCTGACCCACAACGTCGAAACCATCGGCCAGATGAGCTGCAACCCCGCCATCGGCGGCATCGGCAAGGGCCACCTGGTCCGGGAGCTCGATGCCCTGGGGGGCCTCATGGCCAGGGCGGCGGACCGCGCCGGGATCCAGTTTCGCATCTTGAACGCCAGCAAGGGGCCGGCGGTGCGCGCCACCCGCGCCCAGGCCGACCGCGCACTCTACAAGGCGGCGGTGCGCGCCGCCTGCGAGGCGCAGCCCAATCTCGCCATCTTCCAGCAGGCGGCCGACGACCTCATCATCGAAAACGGACAGGTCACCGGGGTCTGCACCCAGATGGGACTGCGTTTCACGTCCAGCGCCGTGGTGCTCACCGTCGGGACCTTCCTGGCCGGCCGCATCCATGTCGGGCTCGCCAATTATGAGGGCGGGCGGGCGGGCGATCCACCGGCCAATGCCCTGGCCCGGCGCCTGCGCGACCTGCCGCTGCGTTGCGCCCGCCTGAAGACCGGTACGCCGCCGCGGATCGACGGTCGGACCATCGACTACACCCATCTGGAGGAGCAGCCGGGGGACCAGCCCACGCCCGTTTTCTCCTTCCTCGGCAGCGCCGCCGATCACCCGCGCCAAGTCAGTTGCCACATCGCCCACACCAACCCCCGCACGCACGCCCTGATCCGCGGCGGACTCTCCCGCTCACCCCTCTACACCGGTCTGATCGAGGGGGTGGGCCCGCGCTACTGTCCCTCCATCGAGGACAAGGTGGTGCGCTTCGCGGACAAGGACAGTCATCAGGTCTTCGTCGAGCCGGAGGGCCTTTCCACCCATGAGGTCTATCCCAACGGCATCTCCACCAGCCTGCCCTACGACGTCCAGGTCGCGCTGGTGCGCTCCATCGCGGGCTTTGAACGGGCCCACCTCACCCGCCCCGGCTACGCCATCGAATACGACTTCTTCGACCCGCGCGACCTGCACGCGACGCTTGCGACCCACCACCTCG
>Ga0247841_10003585_pt1 | contig 28325 bp, 28 predicted proteins | sample LaCruzMarch2015__2_FD_192410 | JGI IMG/M metagenome (GOLD analysis project Ga0247841, IMG submission 192410) | Freshwater microbial communities from meromictic Lake La Cruz, Castile-La Mancha, Spain - LaCruzMarch2015_18m | ecosystem: Environmental > Aquatic > Freshwater > Lake | place: Spain... | reverse complement strand
TGATGACGCGGATTAAACGGATTTTCGCGGATTTTCTTTATTTATTTCGATCCGCGCAAATCCGCCTGATCCGCGTTTATCCGCGTTCTATTTCCTAAAGTTTAAAAAGGTTTCTTAAAGTTGCTTATGATAAAACTTTCACTCATTACACATTACTCTTTACTCATCACTCAATGGAGGTAATCATGACTGGAAAAGAAAATTTCTATAGACAAATGTCTCTTGAAGACAATGACCCTATTGTCAGGACTGGTGTTGGAATCGCTTATGGCGTCTGGAATCAATATAAAGAAAGGCTTGACTGGCTTGAGGGATTCTCAAAATATGCAGGCGTTGGCATTAGTCGCTCTCCGGGAACCAAGCCCTACACTGAGGTTACAAATAACTGGGGTGAACGATGGATATACCCATTAGACTCGCTAGACGGTATCTGTATTCAGCATCCTATTGCATCATGGGATGAATTAAAAACCTACCGTCCACCTGATCCCGATGCTTTTACTGATTGGAAGCAGACAAAGATAAACTTTCAGAAAAACAACGAACTGGGTCACGCTAATCATGGTGGAACTGATCATGGATTTATATTTCTCAGACTCACTTACCTGCGTGGATTTGAAAACCTGATGATAGACATTGCCGAGGAGCGTCCTGAACTGCCTGACCTTATCAATATAGTTGAGAACTATTGGTTTGAAATCGTAAAACGTTATATTGATTGCGGTGTTAATGCCATCGGTTTTGGTGACGATATGGGCGCACAAACTGCCCTTCCAATAAGCATTGACGATTGGCGAAAGTATATCAAGCCATCATATCAGCGTATCTTTAAGTATTGCAGTATTCATGGTGTACACACATCATTACATTCTGACGGATATATAGTTGACATTATCCCCGAATTGATAGAATGTGGTTTATCAAGCATTAATCCACAAGACCTTGTTAATGGGCTTGATAACATCAAAAGATTAGCATGGCGTAAGGTTTACATCCACCTCGATATTGACCGACAGAATATAACCGTATTTGGAACACCAGAGGAAGTTGATGCACATATATTAAATTGTATCAAAACGCTTGGTTCACCAAAAGGCGGAATGAGTATGGTCTGGGGAGTCTATCCCGGAACGCCCATTGAGAATATAGAGGCATGTGTCAGGGCATTGGATAAATACGCCACATACTGGGTTGATCATAAAGAATAAGATGGAATCGAATCAGATAGAAAAGCTAAAAGAATACTTTAAAGGCAGAGATGATATTGCCTTTGCCTTTTTGTATGGCTCTCAAGCAAAGGGAAATGCTACCCGTTTGTCTGATGTTGATATTGCGGTATATTTCTATCCTCAACAAAGGCATCCGATAGAGTTTGAGGAAGAAATATACTATGATGGTGAAAACAATATATGGGGGACTTAGATGTAATATTAAAGAAGGAAGTTGAACTTCTTGTTTTAAATAGGGCTTCCTCTATTGTTGCGTCAAGTGCCATAACAAGGAGAGAAACGGAATTGGAAAGAGAGACGAAGACAAGACTGATTAAGCACATCACTTTCCTTGAAATAATAAAGCAATATATTGATAAGAATTTGTGAAATTATAAAGGGGTTATATGAGCAAAGAATTTAAACTGACTTATCGAGATAATTGGTATAGAACGGCTTTTTTTAATAAACCTGAGTACATCATGGGTGGTATGGGTGTTCGCACTGACGGATGGGATAAGCATGGTGTTAAACTCAACGACCTTTATGAGAAATACTATAATCATCGTCCTTACGCTGATGATCAGATACCACATCCAGACCCAAAACTCATAGACGAAAAAGGTAACTATCATCACAAATGGACTGACGAATGGGGATGCGTTATGGAAGAAAGAGTTTATGGCATCCACCCAATGATAGTCGGTCATCCATTTGAAAGCTGGGATGCGTGGAACACTTACAAGCCTCCACCAGGACCTGATATGGCTTCCGAAGGTATCGAAACTGAAAAAAAGCAGATCGAAGAATCAAGAAAAAATGGCGGAGTCATAATCCATCATTTTCTCAGAGTCTTTGAAAGAATGCAATGGCTTAGAGGTTATGCAAATCTGTTTTTTGATTTTGCCGAAGATTCAAAGGAAATGTATAAACTAGCTGACATGGTTGTTGATTATAATATGTCATGGATAAAACGATCAATAGCAGTAGGTGTTGACGGTATTGGTTTCTCTGACGACTGGGGAACACAAAATGCCCTGATGATAAAACCTGAGCAATGGCGCAAGATATTCAAACCGCTATACAAACGCATGTTTGACCCGATAAAAGAGGCAGGAATGATGGTGCATTTCCATTCTGACGGATACATCATTGATATTATCCCTGATTTGAGGGAATTGGGTGTTGACGTGCTGAATCTTCAAAGCAACTGCCACGACATAGAACAGCTTGGAAAGCTATGCAATGATATTAAATTGTGTGTAAGTTCGGATATGGATCGTCAGGGAGTTCTCACGTTTGGAACTCCGCAGGACGTGAAGGATTTTTTCCACAAGATCGCCTATCTCATAGGTTCTCATGATGGAGGTCTTTTCTTCTCATGTGAATGTGGGTCTGACACGTCTTTGGAAAATATCGAGGCGGTAATGCAAGTTTTGCAGGAATATAATTCTAAACCACTAGAAGCTATATCAAAAAAATGGTAATAAACACGAGTTTTTAGTTACCTATAATAAAACCACAGAGGCACGGAGACACAGAGAAAAAGATGAAGGCGGAAGGATGATGGATGAAAAAGAAGATAAGTTCTCTCCGTGTCTCTGTGTCTCCGTGTTTTTTATCTTATAATGAAAAAAAATAAAAATATGATTAGAGTATTATGTTTGCTAATGGTATTTAGTCTATGCTTTTCTTGCTACGCATCAGATAAAGGAAGAGATATGAAAAACAACGATTGGACGATGGAACGTCACGATCCGCAAATGACAGGTTATACTTCTTTGAAAGGAAATATGAGTCAGGCTCCCGAAGTTATTTGGAGACATTATCTTGGTCTGTGGAGTAACCATCTTTCTGTCACAGCATCAAAAGGAGTAAACCAAACAATTGATTTACCCAAAGACGTTTTCGGTGAAAGTTACATCCATGACAATGCGTTATTTTGGGGAAGAAAACAACTTGAAATTGACTTTGATGGTAAGGGAACTCTCATCAATCGTCCTAATGAATCACCAGTGAAACTTGCGAAACTGCTTCCTAATGTGAAAGGGTATCAAAGGGTTGAATTTGACAACGCATTCGGGATAGGCGCTGAAGCAAACTTTGGCAGGATGTATGCTTATGATGAAGGCGCTGACAAACCCCGTCTGGTCTGGCAGACTGAAAGAGTCAAGGATATGTATTCCCCTGTCGTCACCATAGCTGACACAGACCTTGATGGACAAGACGAGATTATTATGATGACTCAATATCATCTTGCGGTTTATGATGCGCTTACAGGTAAACTCAAAGATAACGTGGAATGGAATGTTGGCAGGAATTATGGTCAACTTGACGTTGTAGATGTGGATCATGATGGTCGTCCTGATTTTGTGATACAGGCTGACGCCCCTCCACATCTGGAGTTTATCCAGAACAGTCCTTCTGGTGCAAAGTTGGCATGGTCGCATAAATACCTAAAAAATGAAGCTGATGTTGCTGTACCAACAGATTTTGCATTAAACTCGCTTCCAAATGCTGTGCGTGACTTAGATGGTGATGGACGCATGGAACTTGCTGTCAACATTCATCATTTCAAGGATGATAACCGATGGCACGTTGTAATATTTGACGTTATAACAGGAGAAGTCAAAAGTGATATAGTTGATCGTTATCTCTGGGCAGTAGCAGATTTAGATTCGGATGGTAAGTATGAGCTTTTCCTCAGTGAAGCAACTAGCAAGACCGTTGATCGTGATTTGATGTTAAAAGTGGTAACATATAATGGAACTGATCTAATACCTCGTTGGGAAAGTGAATTATCGGGCAGTTTTTGTATGAAGCCTTACGTCTTTCCTGATAATGTCAACAGCGCAAGTTCACGTGGACCTATTCATCACTCTACGATTATAACAAGTGATGTAGATAATGATGGTTCTCAGGAGTTTTTTGCATCAATTGGTCAAAAACTCGTTGCAGTAGGCATTAAAGGTACACCGATAAAATTCACCATAACCAGTCCATCTGAAAAACCACCAAAAGTCATTGCAACAACGTCATCACAAGCTCTTGTTGAAATATACGCAGAATCTGGCGTTGTTCACATAGACGGTGCATCAGCGAAACTTGAGTCGCATTATCAGACCTCGAATTATCGGACAACTCCAAGTATCGCTGATATTGATGGAGATGGATTTAACGAGATCATCACTGAAGATGCCGGTGGATTTATAGAAGTGATCGATCCTCCGAAGAATAACAAACCTGATCCGTCAATCAGATGGAGATTTAAGGGTTACGCACAACCATTCTGGGTGACATGGAAAACTAACCATGCACCTGTTCCTGTCGTTGACCTTGATGGTGATGGTAAGAAAGAAATAATCTGTTCTGATGCTGGCGATGAGAAATATACTACGATCTATGCTCTGCGTTCTGATGGTTCTATTTATTGGAAGTCAGAACTGCCAAATATTGCACCTCGATTGACAGAGACATTTAGAGTTGGCAAATTCCGAAAAGAAGGATGGGACGTTATCGTAACGATTTCACCTACAACACAGCCTGAAATGCTTTGTCTTGATGGCAGGACGGGTGAGATCAGATGGCACAAGAAATCTTGGACAGATGCTGATGGACGTGCATGGCCCTATCCCAACAGCTACGTTTGTTATGATTCAGACGGAGACGGTTATCAAGAGATTCATGGTAGTTATGCTTATATCAATTATTATCTCGATGGAAATACTGGTGAACCTGTTATCAAGCCTATGCACGTCGTGAATGAAGTATTTAATAAACGCTGGCAATCCTATTTTTATCCCATTCCTGCGGATTTCAATGGTGATGGAATAGATGAATATCTGTTAGCGTCAATATCTTTTGCAATGGGTGGATTAACGGTCGTCACAAAAGATTTTCATATCCTATGGGAAATACCATTACCTAATTCTGTCGGTGCAAGCGGGCTTCAGGGTATTGGTGATTGTGATGGTGATGGAATACCTGAGATAGCATTTTATCACCTTGATGGACGGATTGCATGTTATGATGGTAAAACAGGTGAAATTCAATGGGAGATCAAGGGATTAACGCATGGTGGAGGAGGGCATTTCACAAGTGCGGATATTGATTCCGATGGTCGTGACGAGTTCCTTTACTCACTCGGATCGAATGAGATCATCGCACTTGATAATGATGCTCCCGATCACATACTCTGGCGTGTTTCGTTAAGTTCTACACCTGATACGCCTGTGATAGCGGATATTGACAATGACGGTCTTGCAGAAATAATCGTCAGCACATACGATGGTTATCTTAACGTTTTGAAAAAATAAGGATCCGTGATTAAATAATACCATTTTCCAAAAATTATGGTGCATTACAAAGTTTTGTAGAGGCACGTTGCAACGTGCCTCTATGATATATGATTGCCAATATAATGCACTGTTAAATATGGAAAATGGTATAACTTCCGTATTTGATATTTAAAAGTTGAGTTTCGTTCCTCAACCCAACCTACTTTTCGTTTATTCAGATGGGAAAGCTATTTAATCATAAGTCCTAAGCTCTTTATTGGAGGTAAAAGTTACTATGAAATCAAAAACGAGAATTACTACCATATTTATTGCTCTTTTAACTGTGCTAATGTTGGCAACTGTCACCGTTTGCTTTGGTAAAGGTGAAATACTCTTTAAGGATGACTTTAGCGCAAAAGATGTTGATAAGAGTCTATGGGTCCCGGCTCCTAGTTGGAAAATCGTTGATGGCGCGTTAGACATTGACGGAGGAGATGTGGCAGGAATTTCTGTCAAGAATGACTTTACTGATTTTGAATTTTCATTCGATTTCAATATGGTATCTGCTCTATGGTCAGCAGAACCTGTTATTCGCTTAAAAGACCAAAATAATCTTTATCTATTTCAAATAGTAGCAGATGCCCGTCATCAGTTTTGGCCTACTGCTAACGTTGGTGGAGCTTGGCAGATTGCAAAGCTAGCAGACGATTCAGGGATAAATCCTGCGTTAGGTGAATGGTATAGCATGAGGATAATAGCTGAAGGTGGAAATATCAAATGCTACTACAATCAACGGGGAAAGGAACTAAAACTCGCTTTCACGTGGGATGACAATAACTTCAAAAGCGGCGCTATCGGTTTCAGAGAGTTGGCAGGGGAGCATTGTATGTATGATAATGTCTTAGTGACAACAATAGGGTATTCAGCGGCAGTAAATCCCAAAGATGCTCTACCAATTACTTGGGGAAAACTCAAAGAGTGAACTACCACATTCTTATATTCTCGGATATTAAACCTTTAGCTTTTAATTTTTTTGTGTCCTTTGTGTCTTTGTGACTTGGTGTTTAGATTTTCTGTATTGACAAACTGAATACTTTGTTTTATCTTAATAATGTAAAAGAATATATTTTTCAACGGTTCTTTGGTAACAAATATGAAAAACTTGATATATTGACAAGTGTAGTTGTTACCAAAGAACCTTGATACACAAGGAGGAACGAGATGAAAGTAAGATATTTGTTAATCGGCGTGGTTGTTCTGTGTGTTGCTGGTATGTTGACTACCCAGAGTTATGCCAAGATTGACCCAAAAACTATTGTTGGTCTATGGCTATTTGATGAGGGTAGCGGTAAAATAGCCAAAGATTCCTCTGGAAACGGAAATGATGGAACACTGGAAGGTCCAAAGTGGGTTGACGGTAAGTTTGGCAAGGCTTTGGAGTTTGATGGCGCAAGTTATGTGGATACCGGGGATGACCCTATCACAGACCCGGGCGGAAAAAAGATATTATCTATTTCTGCGTGGGTTAAAAGAGCAACTGATACTTCAAAAGTGCTGGTAGCAATTAGAAGGACCCCAGGAGGTTATATTTTGGGAGTGGGGAGTTTAGGTGCATCAGCTAACCAAATTAAGGTGACGAAATTTGGAGTAGTGGATATTTATTTAGGCGACTTTCCACAAGATACAGACTGGCATCACCTTGTATGCGTATGGAATGAAAAAGGTCAGATTGCTTATGTTGATGGTGTTGTTAATGGAGAGTTTGCGGATACCGCTAATTTTTCACCTGCCTTAACCGGCAAATTATTGATAGGCGGTGATACTGGCGATCAAGGATATGCTGACGGCACAATCGACGACGTTGGCATTTTTAATGTCGCCCTGACCGAGAGTGATGTTAAGGATATTACGAATAAGGGGCTAGGTATGGCAGCTGGCTTACTATCTGTATCTCCAAAAGGTAGATTAGCTACTGTTTGGGGAGAAATAAAGGCGAAGTAATCACTTTCAACAAAGGAGGTAAATCGTTTAGTAGATGTGCTATCAATGTTATATAAGTGCCTAGTAAATTAGAGGAGGAGCTAAAAATGAAACGAAATATTGTATTGAGTTTTATTATTATTTCAGCTTTTATGCTGGTTTGCTCTAGTGTAGTTAGTGCCGCATTACCGCAGGGAATAGTATTCCTTGTCACCTTTGATGATCAAAAAGGGAATACTGTCAAAGATATGTCAGGCAATGGTAACAACGGTACAGTTGTAGGTAAAGCTGACTGGGTTAATGGTAAATCAGGTGGTGGTTTCCATTTTGATGGTGCGACAAATATTACAGTTCCTAACGCAAAACCTTTAAGTGCATTAACACATCCAATGTCTGCCGGTGCATGGGTCAATCCGGAAGCATTAGTTGGCTGGTCTGTCATTGTTGAGATGGATGGACCCGCAGGATGGAAACTCGGATTCAACGTTGCGAATGCTGTTTGGACGACTTATTTCGTGCTGGATTTTACTGCCGCAGGCAAAGTGATAGACCTTGGGAAATGGACTAACATCGCCGCTACGTGGGACGGAAAACAGGCGATTATATATATTAATGGTGAACCTGAACCGCCAATAGCTGGTGGTGGAGTGATCAACGTTGAAAAACAGCCAAGTCTTGATATTGGTTACAGAAGTTCGTCAAAATCATCATATTACACTGGAATTATGGATGATATTTATGTGTGTAATCGAGTTCTAAAGCAAGATGAAATCAAAGTATTCATGAGTGGCTTTGCTGGGTTACTCGCAGTTGCGCCTGATGATAAAATTACAACAACGTGGGGGAATATAAAATTAAAGTAAAAAATAAACCTTTACTTTTCATATAAGTCTATTATAATATTATCGTAGATGAGCAGGATTTATGATCCTGCTCATATAAAGCCTGAAAAACAGGCAAATTATGATTAAAGTTAACATCAAAACAATCTTAGAGAAAGGAGCTTCATAACAATGTTAAAAAAAATAACCTTTACCCTTTTCGTTTTGGTAACTGTTCTTATGTGTGCGAGTTTAACAGTAGCCGATCTGGTTACAGACGGTCTTGTTGCGTATTGGTCACTAGATGCAAACACCATTTCCGGTAGTGACGTTAAAGACGTTGTCGGTGGAAACAATGGAACTATAACTGGTAATCTAGTACAGGTTACAGGAAAAGTAAATGGGGCATTGGAGTTTGATGGTGCAAGTTCTGTGGACGTAGTAGGCACAGATGCACTGAATTTCAACGGCAAATCAGAAATGACCGTTGCTGTATGGGTAAAACCAGCTAGCGACGACCCTGTTATAGGTGTTGTTGCTGGATGCTGTGGCTCAATTGTTGCCCAAAGAGACGCACTTAGTTGGGCATTAAGATATGATGGCAGAAACGCAGGTCAGGAATTTGAATTTATCGTATGCCCTAACTGGCAGGGAGACGGCGGATTTGGCGCTCCAAAAATAGCCACAGGAGAATGGCATTATGTAACGGTTGTGGTTGCTGTTGATAAAAGGCAACTGTATCTTGATGGCGCATTAGTAATAGAAGATGTGTATGCTGGTCCAATGGTTAGCAATGGTCCAGAAACTGATATAGGTCATGCAAGTGACGGTGGTTTTGTAGGCATAATTGATGAAGTCGTTATATATAATAAAGCATTGACCGCTGATCAGGTTATGCAGAATTTTCAGTCAGCAGGTTTAGTTGTAAGTTCTGTGTCATTGCAGGGGAAACTAGCGACTGCCTGGGGACAGATCAAATCTAAGTAACAGTGATTTTAAGAATAAGGCTTTTAAATACGAAAATATCTAAAAGCCTTATATTTATGTGATCGTATATCTTTAACCCACCACAAAATGGGAGTTCTTTATAACTTACTTTTTTGGAAAGGGTTATATAGAATAAAGAAGGGAGATATGTGAAATATATGATAAGGAAATCAGTATATATTTTAGCTGTAATCATGTTGATGACTGTTTTTATGTTTTCTAACACAGTGAGAGCTGATGTAGTAGCAAAAGGATTAGTTGCATACTGGTCATTTGATGCTAGTACGATCAATGGTGATAAAGTTAAAGATATCGTAGGTAAAAATGATGGAGTTATGAAAGCTGGACCCAAAAAGGTTGCAGGAAAAATCAATGGTGCATTAGAGTTTGATGGCGCAAATTCTGTGGATGTGGAAGGCACAGATACATTAAATTTCGTTGGTAAAGAAGAATTTTCTGTAGCCGCATGGATTAAAGCAACTAGCGATGAGCCTGTCATTGGTGTTGTTGCAGGATGCTGTGGCACAATCATTGCCCAAAGAGATGCACTTAGTTGGGCATTAAGATTTGATGGCAGAAACCCAGGACAGGAATTTGAATTAATTGTCTGCCCCAACTGGCAGGGTGATGGAGGATTTGGGGCACCTTTAAAAGAGATTGCAAAAGATGAATGGCACTATATAACTGCAACTGTGGACAAAAAGAATATGACCCTGTATCTTGATGGTGAACAAATAAACCAAGGACCTTATGCGGGTCCAATGGTTGGTAATGGTCCTGAAACTGATATAGGTCATGCAAGCGACGGTGGCTTTATCGGAGCTATTGACGAAGTTGCAATCTACGATAGGGCTATAACTGAAGCGGAAGTTAAACAGAATTCCCAGTCAAACAGATTTTTTGCTGTAAATGCTAATGAAAAACTGGCTATTTGCTGGGGAGAAATAAAGGAGTAACTAACGTTATCTAAACTATACTTCAAGGCTAGTTAATCAGTTTATAATGTTTTGAGTTTATGAAGTAAGCAGTTAAAGCTGCCAAGTTTTAATTTGTACCGTTGGTATGTTAATAGATTTAGGAGGAAAATCTAATGAACAAAACATTAATCTCTACTTTATTTATCTTTATGTTTGTCTTTGCCTCGATGGTTCAGGCGGGGACATGGGAGTATGATTTTACCAAAGCCAATGGAGATACATGGACAAAAGATTGGCAGGTTATAGCAGGGAAATTTGATCTTAAAGATGGAGCTCTTTGGCAAACTACGGCTTCGGCTGATGATAATAATGTATTCAGTTGTTTGGCTGTGACAGGATGGGAAATTGGAGACGGAACTATTGAGGCTAAAGTAATGCATCACGGAGCGGGACTTAATGATGCCTTGATCTTTTATAGAATGAAAGATAATGATAACGGTTACGCCTCGAGACTTCAATTAGATAGCTATATCACTATTGGTAAGATAACGGCTGGAAAACATGCCCATATCAAGTATACTGCTAACCCAGTCGTCGCAGAAAAATTGTATACTATAAAAATTGTGTTAGCAGGACCTAAAATCACCGTATCTGTTGATGATAAAGAGCTAGTAACCGCTGAAGATACTTTCTCATCGAAAGGCAAAGTAGGATTTGGTATGTCAAGATGCGCCGGAGGGGCTTCTCTTCAATATATTAAAGTCACTGGAACTGATGTAACAGGTCTTACTTCGGTTGATTCAGCAGATAAATTGGCGACTACGTGGAGTGAGATTAAGGTTAGTCGTTAAAAAGCATCAAATCTTTTGTAATCGTTAAAAAATACATAAACGTTCTAAAAACAACCCCCTAGCCCCCTTTTTTAAGGGGGAATAAATCTAGTCGTATCAACATTCCCCCTTAGCAAAGGGGGTTCGGGGGTTGTGAAAAACGTTGAAGTGCTATGTCAAAATGGCATTTTTTAATGATTACATTTTGAAAAATCTTATGCCCCAAAGTTTTGCGATTTTGATCTGTTAATAGATTTAGGAGGAAATCTAATGAATAAAATATTAATTCTTACTTTACTTATTTGTATGTTTGTCTTTGCCACGATGGTTCAGGCAGGGACATGGGAGTATGATTTTGCCAATATCAAAGGAAATGCATGGGAAAAAGATTGGGAAGTTATAGCAGGAGAATTTGAGGTTAAAGATGGAGGTCTTTGGCAAACTATGGCTTCGGCTGATGATAACAATGCAGCTCGTTGTTTAGCTATAACAAAATGGGAGATCGAGGATGGAACTATTGAGGCTAAGGTAATGCATTATGGAGGGGGGCTTAATGACGCCTTGATCTATTATAGAATGATGGATACTGATAATGGTTACGCCTCCAGACTTCAATTGGATAGCTATATCACTATTGGTAAGATATCGGGTGGAAAGCATGCCCATATCAAGTATGTTAATACCCCCGTTGTTGCAGAAAAATTGTATACTGTAAAAATTGAGTTAAAAGGCGATAAAATTACCGTTTCCGTTGATGACGAGGAAAAAGTAGTTGTTAATGATCCTTTCTCGCTGAAAGGTAGGGTTGGATTCGGTATGTCAAGATGTGCCGGAGGGGCTTCTCTTCAATCAATTAAAGTTACTGGAAATGGTGTAACTGCTATTTCGGTTGAGCCAGCAGATAAATTAGCGACTACATGGAGTGAGATTAAGGTTAGTCGTTAAAAAGCATCAAACCTTTTGAAAAATCTAATGCCCCAAAGCTTTGCGTTGGGGTATTTTGTTATCTACTTTTAATAGTATTAACATTTACGGCATTGTCAAAAATAAAATAAAAATAACCACGGAGACACGGAGTTTAGAAAGGAGGGAGAGAAATTTTTGATTTTTTCCTTTATTCTCCGTGACTCCGTGTCTCCGTGGTTATTTTTATTTTATTTTTGACAATGCCACGTTTGCGAGAGGATGAAAAGCAAAAATGAAAAATATTCTTGTTAAAATGGTGTTTATGAGTTTTTGTCTGCTAATTATCGGATTAATATCCACAAATATTAGCTACGCTAAGGTCAACGCTAAGAGCATAATGGGAATGTGGTTTCTTGATGAAGGAAGCGGCGATACAGTAAAAGATACTTCTGGAAATGGAAATCATGGAACAATTATTACGTCAAAGTGGGTAGACGGGAAACTCGGTAAGGGAATAGAATTTGATGGTACAGGTCATGTAGAAATACCAGCAAGTAAGACTACAGATGACTTCCTTAACGGATTTACGTATTTGTTATGGATAAAACCAACAGGCGCTCCACCAAATGTAAACACGAGAGTTATAGAAAGAGACTGGCATAATCCTACTATCCAGATTGGTACCGCACCTGACTTTTATGGAAGTATTGCAGTAAATGCAGATCAAGCCTCGACCAACGTTAGGGGTGGGTGCAGATCAAGCCTCGACCAACGTTAGGGGTGGGTCATGGAAGATGAATGAATGGAGTTTTGTCGCTCTAACCTATGATGGTGCTAGTTTGGTATTATACGTAAACGGTGAAAATGTTCAAGAAAAGAAAGTAGATAAACCAGATGCCAAACCTCATGCGGCAACACCTCCTGCCAACCAGGGTTCTATATGGTTTGGAAGTTGGAAAGCGGCTGGTTGGAATTTCATTGGAGCAATTGATGAAGTAGGGGTTTTCAATGTAGCATTATCTGTTGAAGACATAAAAGACGTTATGAATAATGGACTTCAGAAAACATCGGCTGTTTCCAGTGTTGATAAAATGGCTGTAACATGGGGTGATATTAAAAAGTAGGCAATTAATTGATGTTAAATTTTTAGGAATAGAACGCAGATAACGCGGATTAGGCGGATTTGCGTAGATTTTTCTTTATCTCCCTTTCAATCTGAATACCCCTAGCTTATGAAGGTTAAGAAAATAATCGGGTAATAAATAAATCGCTTCAAATCCCCCTAACCCCATAGCCATTAAGCTAAGGAATTTTGCCAATTCCCCCTTTATCCCCCCTTTAGCTAACTAATCTTTACCCACAAATTATAGATATTGTGGAAACCAAGTCTTTTCCCTCTTTAGCTAAAGAGGGATTAAGGGAGATTTGATTAAGATTTTTGGATCAAGAGACATTCATAAATATTATTGGCGTTGTAATGAGATACCAAAATACCATTGTATAGATACATTTAGATATATGGTTTATTTAATCAAATTCCCCCTTCCCCCTTTTAGCTAAAAGGGGGTTATAAATCCTCTATCCACAATGGTTTATAGACTTGTGGGTAAAGATTAGTTTAGCTAAAGAGGGAAAAGACTTGATTCCTCAATATCCACGAATTGTGGGTAAAGATTAGGGCATGGTTCACAATCAAGGTAACACTTTTTAATCAGAAAATTAACCACAGATACACACAGATTTGAGAAGATATAGGATGCTGGACACTATTACTGATCACTGATTACTATCTTGTATCATGAATCCTGCATCTTTTCTTCTATCTGTGTTCATCGGTGTTCATCTGTGGTTTCATAATGAATTGTTACCTAAATCCGTTTAGAAAATGAACCATCCCAAGATTAGCTTTGAAAAAGGGGGTTAGGGGGATTTAAAAGCTCTGTTACTGGATTACCCGATTAATTATTTAATGTTCATTAGCTAGGGGTTATTGACTTCTTATAATACTGAACCGTCCTTTTAATCCCCTCTTCAAGACTCACCTTCGGCGACCACCCAAGCTCTGCCTTTGCTTTATGATTAGTTAAGTATATACGCTGGAGTTCACCGAGACGTTTATCTCCATAAATAGCATCATGGGGGAAGTTAAACTCAGTTTTCAATAGAGAGAATATCTCATTCACACTTGTTTCTTTGTTTACCGCTATATTATATGCTCCTCTGTCTCCTCGCTTAAAGGCAAGCATATTGGCTTCTGCTATGTCTTCTACATAGACGTAATCTCGTGTAGCAGTACCATCACCGAATATAGTCGGTTGTATACCATCCATCATTTTTAGGGTGAATATTGCCACAACGCCAGCCTCTCCATGCGGGTCTTGTCGAGGTCCATAAACATTGGAATATCGCAATATAGTATAATTCATTCCAAAGATTTCACCATACATATAAAGGTATTTTTCAACTGTAAACTTGTCAATACCATAAGGACTGAGAGGGAGATTAGGGTGATCTTCGTCTACCGGAAGATATTTTGGCTCACCGTATACAGTACCTCCAGAGGATATAGATACAATCTTTTTGACGTCGTATTTCTGAGACAACTGGATAATATTCAGTGAACCCAGTATATTCACCTTAACGTCAAAATCTGGCTCTCGTACTGACCTAACCACAGATATTTGACCTGCGTGATGATTAACGTAATCGGGTTTCTCGGTCTGAAATACAGATTCCAAAGCTGGATCACAAATATCCATCTTATAAAGCTTTGCCTTTGGATTTAGATTATTTTCTTTACCAGTAGACATATCATCAATAACCACTACTTGCTGACCTTCATTTATAAGTCTATCAACGACATGTGAAGCTATAAAACCTGCCCCTCCAGTAACTAAAAATTTCATTTGACTCTCCTTAGGATCCATAATTAAATAACTTCCCTATTTTGAGATATAACACATTTAATCAAATCCCCCCTTCCCCCCTTTAGCTAAAGCTAATCTTTACCCACAAATCAAAGGGGGTTATGTGAAAGTTGACTTATCCCCCTTTAGCTAAAGGGGGAAAAAGGGGGATTTGATTAAGGTTTTCGGATCAATAGATACTCAAAAATATCAATGGCGTTATTGATGATATACCAAAATACCTTTGGTAAATTCATTCAGATATATGACTTATTTAATCAAATTCCCCCTTCCCCCTTTTAGCTAAAAGGGGGTTATAAATCCTCTATCCACAATGGTTTATAGACTTGTGGGTAAAGATTAGTTAGCTAAAGGGGGAATTAGCCTAAACTCGGTTCGGGGTGTGTTTCCTATTAGATAAGTTATTTAATTATGGATCCTTAACTTGATTATAAATATTGAAAATATAGAAACGATAGATAATCATAATCTTGAATCTAATTTTACCCATAGAATAACTTAAAAGTCTTTTAAGATCAAGTCATTTGTTTACCTTAGATAATGTGTGTTTTTATGGGGTCTAAAAAAGTGATGGTGAATCAGGCAAAGAATTCAATTGACAAAATAAAAATTCTATGTTATGATTAACCTAGTAAAGCTGTTCAGGCAATGTTAACGTTATAGAAACTTGGTTGCGAAACTGGTAACCTTACCAATTCTAATCATACCAAATATCTATCTCGCTTAAAATACCTGCTCGAGCTTGTACCTTGCAGCGTTAAAGAAGATTATTATCTGTAAATTAACAACATTCAAAAGTAGTCCATGCGTATAAACTAAAAGTTTCACATCGCCTGAGATATTCTCCGTCTGTCTGGCGGGATAAGGATTAATCTTGGCCCAGGTTAAGATCGATAAAAACATGCCTATTGAAAAAGCGCTTCGTAAATTTAAGTCCATCTGTAAGAAGGAGGGAATAATTGACGAAGTAAAGAAACGGCGTGCTTATGAAAAGCCAAGTGCTAAGAAGCGCAAAACCGATCGCAAAAATAACAAACCAAAACGACCAATAACTAGAAAGGGGAGAGCTTAATATAGGTATTATATTTTAACGTACTGGAAGAATATTCCTGAGATTCATTTTAAGGCAATTGTTCAAAAGAGGTAAAATTCATGGGAAAAAAGCTTTACGTTGGTAATTTGAGTTTTGATGTAAATGATGAAGAATTAGAAAAGAATTTTTCACCGTTCGGAGAGATCGTTTCTGCTGTGATCATTAAAGACCCCGTTTCAGGCAGGTCAAAAGGTTTTGGATTCGTTGAATTCTCTGACGAAGACAGCGCAAAAAAAGCCAAAGAAGGCATGGATGGTAAGGAAGTTAGTGGACGTACACTCAAGGTTGACGAAGCAAGAGAACAAAGAGAACAAAGAGAACAAAGAAGACCAAGAGATAACGATTCTGGCTACCGAAGAAGATTCTGAAATTTAAAGATATTTTCCAAAGTTTTATCCAATACCTCTCAAAAAGGTATTGGATTTTTTTTGCTTTTCTGAATACGTAAATTAACTGCATGGGCATTTACTCCATGCGTTGCCTCCTCGTTACTTACTGACACTGCGGATACTGCCTGACTATAAACAACGGATCGTGAAAGCCAATTATCATTATCAGAGCATATCCATGCTTTTAGAAAACCTGCGTGCATTGCATCACCTGCGCCGATGGTAGAATATACCTTTGACACTTTCGGAGATGGGAAAAAACTCGATCGTTCGAGAAGATCATTACCTTTCGGTAATTTCTTATCCCAGACCCAACAGCCATCTTTATCATGAACTAACAAAGTTCCTGCAAAATCTGTCCCATTTAACTCATTCCAAAGGCTGGAAGCTTCATAAAATTCATCTTTGTTCATTAAGATAAATCTCGGTGGTCTATCAGCGATTAGACATTCACGTAAATAATGTCCCCTCACGTCAATAGAAACTTCACATTCAGGGCTTATGAGATCAAGGATTTTGGCATAAAAATTATGAGGGGTAACAGCTAATTCCTGTTTGACTTCCCACACAGGCGGAGCGCCTGCCATCACGACCATATCTGTGTTTTGTGTTATTCTTTTTAACCTTGATAACACAGCTTCAGCGGATTTTTGCGACCATACGATCCGTGGGCTGAAGTTCAGGCTTGTTCCTGTATCCTGAATAATGATCTCGATGCACCTTCTCGTGACCTGCATTCCGTTAGTTTCCTCAAGCTCGTTTACAACCTCAAAACGTGGTCTAACATTTTTCAAATTCATTATTTGAAGAAACTGAACATATAAGCCGGGGGGGGTTGAGGGAACTATATCTACACCGTTTATTCTGTTTATTTGAAGCTCGCATAGTGGTTCTTGCGGTGGAGGGAGAAAGGTCACAAGCTCTACTTGTGTATCAAAGGTGTTATCCATTAGCTTATCTATCACTCGTGCTACGTTAGTCGCTTTCCCGCCGGCATAAATAGCCAAAATATCAGGTCGTGGTTTGGCGTCATGTGCAGTATCCAGTATAGATACAATACCATCTTCATCATCATAATTTACATAACCATCTTTATCGTTCTGAGATATGCGCCATATCTCGTCAGCAGTTGGGGCAAATTCAAGTATAGTGACTTTTTTGATCGCCATTTCTAACCCTCTCATTTTTTACGAAAATCCCAGATGCAAACATTATCACCATCACAGAAGCGTGACGGTGTGATAATTTTCATGTTTAGATCAAACTCTTTAAGCCAGACGCCAAATTCCGTAGGACATATAGCATCCGATATCTTTGAAGCTAGATGCTCTCTATTGGATTTTTTCAGCATATCGAACCATGGGCATCTGTGCATTTTTATCTGTATAAGATCATCACCGTATGTTTCTATCTCATAATCATATTCCTCAGCTTCGAGTTTTACTTTTATTGCCTTTACGAAATCAGATACACCTTTACCTTCAAGTGAAAGTAGCTCTTTTACTTTTCTTGCCTGAATTTTTGGCAATATGCTCCACACTTCTGCATCAAGTTCCAGAGCCTTATCAAACGAAAACTGTTTTTCGGTCATCATAAACCATAACCCATCAACAGCAGAATACGAGCGTCTGAGATATTCTGTTATTATCTTTTCTTCCATTTAATTAACTCCATAGTACGAATTATGTCAATGTAGAAATCATCAAATGCCTAGCAAATACGAGTTTTTCACTTATAGAAACAAAAAGAAAATAACCACGGAGAACACGGAGAGAAAATAAGAAAAAAATCCCTCTCCGTGTTTAGCTTCTTTTCTATAACTGAAAAACTCGTATAGCAAAAACAATATATCACAAAATAAACGTTACTTCCAGAAGCAACTTGATAATTGGACTAACACTATTACTCAAAACCTAACTAACTTGACTGAACCGCAAGCTGTTGTCTTAGCTATGATGAGTCTGGGCATGATCTTTACAGGAGTTTTTATTGACTATAAAATCTGATCTATGTTAGAATATCATTTGAGATAAAGTAGCATCAATGAAATCTAATCGTCAAAAAAAATGATCTGTCATTATACACAATCAAAGAATCAAATTGATTAAAAGGAGTAAACATGGCTATCAAATTTCGTTTCGCATGTCATCTGATAACTTGGGGTGGAGAACCATCACAGAATCCTGAGAAAGTAATCAAAGAGGTTGCGGATGCAGGATATGAAGGTATTGAAGGATTACCAATCAAATCACCTGAGAATCTTATTGAAATGGCGACTCTTACTGCAAAGTATAACCTCCATATCGTCAACGCTGGAGGTCCTTCGCCAGAGGGAAGTATCAACTACAACATCACACTTGGCAATAAAGCATCAGAGGTTCCAGCATGTGGGCGAGGCAATTTCGGTGGACCTAATCCAACGGATGCTGATTTCCAAAGAGCAGGCGAGTCGCTTAAAAACATCATCGCTTATGCACAGGAGCATAATATAAAGCCCTTCCATCATGCGCATCTTGGTACTATGATCGAAACAGTCGAGGATGGGGAAAAGCTTCTTTCTGCCGCACCTGGTCTTTATTTGTTATTCGATACTGGTCATCTCAGTGGTGCACGTTCAAATGCACTCCGAGTTTTCGACAAAATGGGTGACAAAATAGCACACGTCCATCTTAAAGACTTCATCGCCAAAGACCCCGCAACATGGAATCATAGAAAAGATAAATGGGGAGAAGATGGAAAGTTCGAGGAACTTGGTAAAGGTAACATGGGATTAGATGTCGGGGCTATCCTCAAAGGTTTAGATAAATTCGGCTATGATGGTTGGGTCTCTGTCGAACAGGATCAGGCAACGCATCATACACCTGCTGAGACTGCAAAAGTCAACATGGAATACCTAAAAAGCTTGTTATAAATACGACTTTAAGAAATAGCACATGGATAAACGCGGATTGGGCGGATTTACGCGGATCAGAAATAAATAAAGGAAAAATCCGTTTAATCCGCATCATCTGCGTTCTATTTCTTAAAAATGATTACTTAGATGAGCAATGGGTTATGAATAATTAAACTCAAAAACTCGTTGTTACTTATCACACATCACTGTTGTAATATGCGACATTATTGTTGATTAAGCAACAACGTTAATTTTTATGTTCATAAATGAGACTTATATAGGTTTTTAGGTGAAACTGATTTTATAGAACCGCATTATAACAGGATTCTGTATGGACATTTTATCTTAAAACATCTGAGCGATAAATGATAATATTTATACAAGTGCTACATTTTTTCCCACAACGTATTATCCTTAGAATTCTCTTATCAAAAGCCCAACCAATCGAAAACATCAGAAAACTCAATCAGAACAAAGCTTTTCAAAAAAAATCAATCCAAAATTAATTGAGCTAATATTGGCATACATTCTGCATAATATCATTTTTAGTTAAAATGATATGTTCTTCTAAAATGCTTAGTTATACTGAAATCTTTATAGGAAAATTTATGGAGGAACAGGTAAAGCGGGGGATTAGCTGGATACGATATATTGGATTGCTAGTTATTTCGTGGTTTGATAGTTAAATAATTATCGTCATCGAGACAGACACATAGATTGACATTGGCGATCAATAAAAACAAGGAGATATAGTGAAATGAAACGTTTAACATTAGTGTTCTTAACTCTACTAATATTTATTATTGTAACTTGTTCAGCTTTTGCAACTTTATTTCCAAATAAGGTAGCTAATGATGTATATTCGATTGCTACAGGTGGTCTAGCAAACGGGATCCCATCAGCAAAGGATAACAATGATCTAATACCAGACATATTTCAGGCGGTAAATCAACTTTTGGGAACAACCTATACACACAATTGGCAGGTTGATTCACTTTTCTATCAACCTGATAGCATCTGGCAACAGCAGCTAAATGGAACCGTAGCCCTAATTGGACTGACAGCAGGATACAGCAATACTCTAGGTGTATATACAGATTTGGGTGTAGGTAGTGCCAAAACTTCTGTAATAGGTCCATACTCAGGTTACGGTTTTAAAGGTACCGGTACAATTGGCAGTCCATATCCTGCTGCTACGCTTGGTCTTGCTTATCAATCGCTATATGGTTTCTATCTTAAATCAGTGAATTCTTCATCAACAGCATATTATTATTCTGAAGATAGTCTCAATCCTTCGGGTTGGGATCACATGATGACATTTGACCTGAAAGAACTCAGCGGTACCTCTATTTATATTAACAAAGGAGCTGGTCCTGAATCATACACCTTCAATCATCCATACCTACTAGCATGGGAGGATCAAAATATGGGTGATGAGGACTATGATGACATGATGTATGTGATTGATGGCATCTCATCTCCTGTTGTTCCTGAACCAGGTACACTCCTCTTACTTGGTTCGGGTTTAGTTGGTTTTGCTGGTTATGCCAGAATCAGGATCAGCCGCAAAAATAAATAGTAATACGAGTTTTTCAGTTATGACCGACATTGAGCAGTTGCATTGAGCAGTTGCATTGAGTGAAAAAATGTATTATCCTTTTCTAGTATAACCGAATATCAGAGGAGGATAAGGATGGGAATTGTAAAAATAGAACGCCAAGCATAAAATTCTCGTCCGCGGAGAGATAACCACAAAGACACTAAGACACTAAGACACTAAGACACTAAGACACTAAGACACTAAGACACTAAGACACTAAGACACTAAGACACTAAGACACTAAGACACAAAGAAAACAGGATCATAGTTTTTAGTCAGGAGAAACTATTGAAATCACACCATCATCTAGTCAAAAAAATAAAAAGAGGAATAAACTACTTTACTTGATTTTTTGTGATATTAGCGTCTTTGTGTTTAATTCTTGAAAGTTGGATTTCGTGCCTCAATCTAACCTACTTTTTCTACTTTTAATTACTTGGCGGTAGATAAAGTGCTTTCGTAATTTTAAATGAAAATTGTGTCTACTTTGAATAAGAAATCTTTTATAATTTCTGACTTTACTATATCCCCTCCATGAAAATTACCTATTTCCACGTATTGCTTATCTTTTAACTCATAAATGTCAACTGATTGCTTGTCAGGATCAATGATCCAGTATTCCTTTATACCTGCTTTTTCATATTCAGCATATTTGTATTTTCTGTCTTCTCGCTTAGTTCCGGGAGAAGTAACTTCAAAAGCAAGGTCTGGAATACCCCAATGTTTATTTGTGATTCGGCGTAAGTGTTCATTACTCATAAAGACTATATCTGGTTGCCTTATAACGCCCTTCCTTAGCTTTACATCCATCGGCGCCATAAGTACTTGTCCTAGATTATTATTGAACACATGAATACCAATCAAAATATGTAATTTCCCCACTACTACCTGATGTTGATTTGTTGGTGATGGTGAAATGATAAGCCTCCCCTCAGATAGTTCTATTATCTTATTGCTTTCTGGTAATCTGAAATAGTCCGCTTCCGTCCATTCACCTTGACGTGGAAATAGACTTACTATTTCTATTGTTGGCTTCCCTATTGTGATGTTTTCAATCGCTTGACTCATTGCCGTATCCTACCTTTACGTTATTTAGCGATTCGTTTTGACTCTATGAGATTTCTTTTGAAACTATCTCTCCAGTGCTGACATTCTCGTTCAAGCTCCGGAACATTCAATCCTAACTCAGATAGAAACTCACGCATGGACTCAGGGAATACCGCAGAAGCGTTTCCATTGAGCATCTTGCTGACGTATTGGGCAGAGATTCCGAGAGCAAGAGATACGTCCTGTTGCTTTATCCCTAGCCTCTCTATTTCTCGCCGTAAAGGGAAAATTGGTCTGTCTTTCATATTACGCCTCCATTAGTAGATGACTACTCTATTATTAATTATAGCATAGGTATTTGGCAAAATCAAGGACTATTTTAATATTTTATTTAATACTTGAAAGTTGGATTTCGTTCCTCAACCCAACCTACTTTTTCTGATCAAAGTAACAATTCATTATTAAACCACAGATGAACACAGATTCACACTGATATAAGAATTTGAATAAATCTGTGGTTTAATCTCTAATTCTTGTTTTTAATTGACTTCAAAAGTTACTAGACGTCAATTTTCTCAAGTCTTTTCTGCCCAAATTTTAACAGAACCACTGCAACAACTGCCCAAATTACCATCGCTATCAATGTGAAAAACCACTGAAAATAAGTAACCATCACCAAAGTACCAATAAATAGTATAGTAATTAAATAAAATGCGTATATTCCGGGAGCAAGAACAGCTTTCATCGGGTTAGTAAAGTCAAATTTTGGAAATAGCGCTGATATGCCCATCCCAATGCCTGAAAGATAAAGTGAAACAACAACAGCAACTAATACATTATGCCACAACTGTTCCAAAGAAATTCTTTGAAGTACCGAAGTTATTACTACAAAGAAAAATGTGACAAGAAAATTCACTGTAAAACTAATAACCAATTTAGCTCGTAGAATAACTGAAACTTTTATCGGAAGAGATCGTAGAAGCGCAAAACTTCGTCCTTCTCTGCCTATGGAGGATAAAGTATAGGCGGCAGTGCCTACTAGAGAGATAATTGCTATGTATAAAATCCGTGTTTTGGGGTCTTGATCTTTAAAAAGGAGGAATACTGGAGTCATTATTAACGGAACAAGTAACCCTATGAGCATCTGAGAGTCACGCTTTATTGTACGTACTTCTTTTAATATAAAACTTGATGTCAATCCCTTAAATTTGTAATCTCTTGTTTTTACACGCTGGACTTTCTCTTTTTGATCTACCTCAGTTACTTCCATCCATGTTCTGTAAAACCTTTGCCTAAAGAAAATGTATGCCGTTATAATGAGGATTGCAGTAAACGAAACAAAACACAAAGCATAAATAAGTGTAGTTGATATATCAGAATCAATAGGTATTGTGTTGATTAACCATGTTGTGGGAATCAGGTAAAGAATTTGTTCGTTTATACTCATACCCAATACAGTTGGCTTTATAATATCATTACCTGTGTTCTGAGAATACTTCATAAATATCATCAAAATAACAAGTGCCGAAACTATCGCAACACCCCTTGCCAGATTCGCCAAACGAGTTCTGGATGTGATTTTACCAGTGATGAGAGCAATAATCATTGAAAGGCTTGCAATCTGAAACATTACCCCAATAAGCCCAATTACGAAAGTTACTATGTAAATTCCAGAACCAGCCTTTGCAATAACAATGGAAAAAGCGATAAGTAATGGTAATGGTAATATCAAGGAACGTCCCATATCTTCAAGCGATTCAAGAAATTTCAGCCCAAATAATGGAAGATTGCCTATTGGTAGTGACATTAAAAAAGGAAGGTCTTTAGACTGGAAAAGCCTATACATAGTCAGAACAAGCACGCTTATCAAGACAAAAGCATATATCACAGCAAGGTTTGACGCCGCAACTTTTGTCATTGCCTGCCATCCAGACGAGTCGTAAACCTTTTCGTATATTCCGATCATGGTACGTGTGAATGTTACAAAGTAAGGTACGAGCAAAAGCAGGATCATCCACTCTAGCTTTCTGATAAGTTTAGTATGGATAAGACTGTTATAAAATTGTCGGAGTTTGTATTTAAGAATGGTTAGTAACATCATCTAGGAATTGAGCAATCTCCTGATCTTGAGTTTTACCAGTGAGTTCCAGAAATATATCTTCAAGTGAAGACCCGCTTTGAGCTTCTTTGCGAAGTTCGTCTATCGTGCCAACGCGGATCAGTTTTCCGTTATTAATAATACCGACTCTATCACACATTCTTTCCGCTATTTCGAGAATGTGCGTAGTCATGAAAATTGTTGTACCACGCTGGCGCATATCTAGCAATAAATCTTTCATAGTCTTTGCGCTTTTAGGATCAAGCCCGCCTGTTGGCTCATCAAGAAATAGTACCTTTGGATCATGAATCAGTGCGGCGCCTATGGCTATCTTCTTTTTCATTCCCAGCGAGTATCCCTCGATCAATTCGTCTGCCGACTGTGAAAGCTCAAACAACTCAATAAACTTTTCGACTTTATCTTTTTTCTGGACGCCTCGCACATCAGCGATGAATTTAAGAAACTCTCTGCCTGTTAATTTTGCATAGAGAAATGGCTCATCTGGTAGATAGCCTATGATTTTTTTTACTTCGAGTGCTGATTTAACAACGTCAAATCCTGCGATAGATGCAGTTCCAGATGTAGGTTGTAGCAAGCCTGTGAGCATCTTGATGGTAGTTGTTTTACCTGCACCATTGGCGCCGAGGAATACAAATATCTCTCCTGCGTTTACTAGCAAGTCAAGTTCTGATATTGCAGTTAGATTGCCATATTTCTTTGAAAGTGATTTTGTTTCAATCATGGATGTTTGGGGGGAGGATTATTGAAAATTGGTATAAGTTGGGTTTCGTTCCTCAACCCAACCTACATTCACAATTATTTGTTTCTGCTTAATGCTTCGGTTTGATAATTCAATCGCCGTTCTTTTATTGTACTCAATTCTTTAAGTCCACTAATCATCTGCTTCATTTCACGCCAATGATTATCCTGAAAAACAATGAATTCTGCCTGTTGTTTTGGTGTTAGATTTGAGTTAAGCGCATCCAGCATCTGCTTTTCTTTTTGCTGAAAAGTCTCATCTACTTTATTAATTTCATTTAATGCGGATTTGATCTGTTCTTCTGGAGCATTTGTTTCGAGAAGTTTCCTCATTTTTTCTATGGAATCCATCTTATCTTTATGATACTTAAATCTAATCTGATCCAGTTGCTTATATTTAGCCAAAAATTTGACTAATTTATCTTCGCTTATTTTATCCAGTTCCACTTCATCAATGAGTTTCCAGACTTTAATAATCTCTATCAATTTGGGTATATCATTGGGTGCAAGATTAACGTCAGAATTATCTGCAACATTTAGAACAGGTTTTATTGCGGATTTATCCTCTGCGCTGATGGCTATGATTAACCCCAAAATCATAATCAGCAAAAGCGACATCAAGATTATATTTATAGTTTTCATCATTATACCTCCAGTCTTTTTAGGGCTATATTGTTCCAAGACCGTCAGTGTTATAGCGTTCTAGGCTATCGGTGTATTGTGAATAAGTGTCATTTAAAAGCGATTGTATAACGTTCTCGCTAACGTGTTTTGATTCTACATTAATTTCAGTCAGATTATAATACTGATTATAATTTGTGGGGGTAAATGCTTCGTAATCAGCATTATTAACAAGTTTTTTGAGTTTTACTGCCTCTTTTTCATCAATCATTGTATCGGATATTATTTCAGCGATGAAAAAGCTATCTGATCTTTCAACTATCGTTGAGCTTGCTTGAATTTTGGTTTGCTGCGCATTTTTACCTTTAGTTCCATAAGGAGATTGATATTCTAATATAATTGATGAAACGCAGAACATCACAGATGCGACAGCAACAAATGCCCAACCCCACTTAACGTAAGATTGCCGTTTTTGCTCTTTAGCGAAATCAACAGCCGCTTCTTTTTCAATAAGTGCATGAAGGTCCGGTAGGAAGTTGTTCCAAATTGATGCAGGGGGATAGTCCACTTTGTGAATGAATTCTGGTAATTTGATAAATATTGCCAATTCTTGACGACAGGAATCACATTTGGCGACATGTTGCTCTACCATTAGCGAATCTTTTTCGCTCAAGTTTCTTTCTGTATAATCTAAAAGTTTTTTTCTAATATGTTTACAATTCACTGTCAACACCCCTTTAGAGTGAAAAAGCTATTCCAAATAAGGCTTTAACAGATTCGCTAACTTCGATGTCGCATGGAATAAATGTGCTTTGACTGTACCAACAGAGCGTCCCAAAGTATTGGCTATTTCCTCAAGTGAAAGTCCTTGTTGACGTTTCATTATAAAAACAGCTTTTTGTTTTGGTGGAAGTTGCTCTATCGCCCATGCAAGCTGATGCTTCAGTTCCTTTAGCTCAACGGCGCCTGCCGGAGAACTGCCACTATCAGTACTAAGTAATTCAATCGAGTCTGAAGATTGCATCCAATCCTCTATTGGAACCATCAAATAGCGTTTGTTCTTCCTGCCATGGTCAATGCAGACGTTAATCGCTATACTGTAAAGCCAAGTATAAAATGAAGATTTTCTCTTGAACCGTCCAAGAGCTTTGAATGCCTTCAAAAAGATTTCTTGAGACAGATCATAAGCGTCTTCGACGTTACGAGTATGTGAATAGACTATATCGTAAACCTTATCTCGATACTTTAGTACCAAAGGGTCGAAGGCTGATATATCCCCACATTGGAATCGCTCAACAAGCTCAAAATCATCATCTACCAAAGCCTATCGTCCTCCCCTAAAAGTTTAGACGATCTGATTCCAAAAAAGTTTATAATGCAGTTAAACGAAGAAAAACTAAAGGATTTAGAAATAACGGATGGAGCCGGCGAGAGGAGTTGAACCTCCGACCGACTGATTACGAATCAGTTGCTCTACCACTGAGCTACGCCGGCAAGAACGAAGTATTAAGGTTGGTGCCGAGGGGGAGAGTTGAACTCCCGACACGTGGATTTTCAGTCCACTGCTCTACCACCTGAGCTACCTCGGCACCAGACAGTAATAAGATTATCAAGTGAATTACCTACAACTAAAGCCATAGGCTTCTTGCTTCAACGAAGGGCTACTTCAGCATTTGATTGGTTAAGAAACCAAGTTTGATCAACTACACTGAAGAACTCCCCTCTCTACAAGCGTCAATTCGGGCTATCCCAGCCCTATAATGCAGGCTTGGTTATCGCCCACAACCAAAAGTATATTACAAGTTTTATGATTTGTCAAGTTCAAATATCACTATGATATAACCTACATTGAGAAGTTATTGTATCAGAAAAAATGATTTATTCCTCTAAAAAGCCTGTATATGATCGGCATGGCTCACAATCAAGGTAACATTTTTAATCAGAAAATTAACCACAGATGAACACAGATACACACAGATTTGAGAAGATATAGGCTTGTGGACACTATTACTGATCACTATCTTGTATCATGAATCCTGCATCTTTTCTTATATCTGCGTAAATCCGTGACTAAATGACTATCTCTGTTTCGCTTCTCCCCAAGTTGTAACAAGGCTTCCTGATGGATTTACAGCAAAATAAGCTGATTTACTCGCCAGATAGTTGAAAATATTGGTTGTCATTTTTTCCAATGTTGCACGGTCTTTGTTATCATCTGTCCAGTGTGCAAGTCGCCATCCCATTCCGAAAACAATCCCTTTTCCAGTATTTTTGTTGCTCCATTCAACAAATCCACCGACTTGGTCAGTCCAATCGGTAGGCGTTTCCCAACAATCTCCAACATTAACAGCATCTTTATAAGTAAGTGACCAATAATCTGATGATGCAGGAAATCCCAGAGTGGTTAACTCGATCTTCTCGCCTTCTGCTCTTTTAAATCCCTCCCAAACAGGATGATCTAATGTGTCTTTTCTGATAGTAACTCCAGCTTTATTGCCGTCTGCACCTCTAGCGTAACTTCGAGGCGTACCTGATTCAATACCTAAATCAGTTGCCAGCTTCTCTGCCGCCGATGAAAGAAGCAATGTACCACCGTTTTCGATATACTTCATTAAAGTATCTTTACAGTCTTTAATCTGAGCAGTGGGGTCTGCTTCTCCATCATGCCACCATATTACAGCATACTTTGTTAGATCAGTCTTTGCAATATCGCCTGATGCAATAAGTGGTGCTTTATAGGTTTTTTGCGCCCATTCATAAGCGGATTTATTGTGATCTGCCATATTTCCTTTATCACCAATAAAAGCAACTGTTACCTGCTGTGCATAAGTAGCAAAGCAAACGGTAAACCTACATTCCGCAGTCATCCATCAAGAATATAACAATTTCTCACTTCTGCTCCCAGAAGATCAAGGATTCGATGATGGATCGATTTCAGATTCAGCACCCGGCGTTGTGTTCCCAATGAATCC
>Ga0247841_10003584_pt1 | contig 28326 bp, 24 predicted proteins | sample LaCruzMarch2015__2_FD_192410 | JGI IMG/M metagenome (GOLD analysis project Ga0247841, IMG submission 192410) | Freshwater microbial communities from meromictic Lake La Cruz, Castile-La Mancha, Spain - LaCruzMarch2015_18m | ecosystem: Environmental > Aquatic > Freshwater > Lake | place: Spain... | reverse complement strand
CGGGTGTTCCGAAGGGAATCATGCTCTCCAATTACAACTTCATCAGTGAAGGGATGCAGGTCTCCGTCTGGGGGAGCCTGGGGGGAGGGGATGCGATCCTCGCAATTCTCCCCATTTTCCATGGCTTCGGCCTGGGGGTCTGCATCAACGCCGCCTTCATGGGCGGAGGGAAGAGCATCCTCGTCCCCCAGTTCACGCCGGAGATCGTGGCCGACCTGATCAAAAAGAAGCGGCCGAATTTCGTCGTCGGCGTGCCCACCCTCTTCGAGGCGCTGAGCAGCAACCCCGTCTTTCAAAAGGCCGATCTGAGCTGTCTCCGGGCCACCTTCAGCGGCGCCGACACGCTTCCCCGGCCGGTCAAGGAGAGGTTTGAGGCGGTCGTCAGGGAGCGGGGCGGAAACACCCAGCTCCTGGAAGGCTATGGCCTTACGGAAGCGGTGACAGCGATCATGGCGACGCCGCTCAATGGGTACCGCGAGGGGAGCGTGGGGCTTCCCTTTCCCGACATGCTGGCCAAGATCGTGAGCACAGGGACGACCGAGGAGGCGCCCGTCGGCGAGGAAGGGGAGATCTGCGTGAGCGGCCCCGCGGTGATGCTGGGCTACCTCGATCAGCCGGAGGAGACGGCCAACACGCTTCGGACGCACGCGGACGGCAAGATCTGGCTCCACACCGGCGACATCGGCACGATGGACGCCGACGGTTTCTTCTACTTCAAGCTCCGCCAGAAGCGGATGATCAAGTCGTCGGGAATGAACGTCTATCCCGCCCAGGTGGAGGATGTTCTCTACCGGCATCCCGATGTCCTCAAGGCCTGCATCATCGGCGTCCCCGACGAGAAGCAGGTCCAGCGCGTCAAGGGGTTCGTGGTCCTGAAGGAGCCCGGGAAGGCCGGTCCCGAGATGGAGAAGGCGCTCGTCACCCACTGCCAGGAGCACCTGATCCGCTGGAGCTGCCCCCGGGAGATCGAGTTCAGGAGCGACCTCCCCTGCACGCTGGTCGGCAAGATCGCCTTCAACACCCTCGAACAGGAGGAGGTTGCGAAGCTGAAGGCCGAGGGTAAATATTGCGGGCAATGATTCCGGGAAATCATGTCCTTTGTTTTTCACTTCAATGGGATTTTCACCTTGACGCGGTGCATCATAAGTGTTACACCTATACCAAAAGGAGGAAAAACCATGCCCGCCAAAAATCCGAGAGTAAACATTGTTGTTGAGCCGCCGCTGTATAGTGTTATGCATGACCTTGCAGACAGCGAAGGCGTTTCCATGTCCACCCTTGCCCGTGACCTTATCCGGGAGGCCATTGTCTTGCGGGAAGATGTCGCACTTGCCGCTTTTGCCGATACACGAATGAAGACATTCGACAGAAAGATGGCTCTTTCGCATGAAGATGTGTGGGAATGATCCATGCCTTTAACATTGCGCTATCATCCCGCTGTTCGCGTTGAGGATCTACCCCTTATCGATCGGAAAACAAAAGACAGAATCCGTAAAGCTATCGAAGAACGGTTGCAGACCGCACCTCACGACTATGGAGAGCCTTTGCGAAAGTCAATGAAAGGCTACTGGAAACTCCGCGTGGGTGATTACCGGGTCGTGTTCAAAGTGATTAAGTCCGAGGTATGGATTCTTGGAATCAGGCATCGGAAGTCGATTTATAGAGATATTGACGCGAGGATGTAAAGGCTAATGAGATCGCAAGGGAATAAATTGGAATACGACGAAGACAAGATCGATGACTTCACCCTTGCGCTTCTCTATCTTGTGGCTCATGAAAGAGAAGAAGGATGTGGGGCGAGGGCCTGGAAAGGATTTGATTGGGAAGCCCTGAATAGACTCCACGATAAGGGATACATATCGAATCCCGCAGGAAAAGCAAAATCAGTCGCAATGACCGAAGAGGGTTTTCTCAAAGCCAAAGCGCTTTTTGAACAGCACTTTACGAACAAGACAAACATTTTCTCATTGCCCAAATTTACCGTTCCTGCAAAGAAGGAATGGAACACCGTGCCGGAAAAGATAAGAAAAGAGATACTGGATAACGTCTGGTGTGCGCGCTGTATGACGGAATCATCCATGCAACTTCTTGAAGGGATGATGGAACAGCGGCATCTTGTCCTGCGCGGCACGTGCAAACGCTGCGGTGGTGAGGTTGCCCGTGTGATCGAGCCCGAAGATGAATAGAACCCTTGAACAGGAGGAAGTCGCAAAGCTGAAGGCCGAGGGGAAATACTGCGCGAAATGATTGCAGGGCAGACGGGCTGAAATAAAAGCCGCCTGACCTGTCAACCTGTTATCCTGATTGTGATGAAACCACTTGCAAATGTCCATCTACACAAGTACATTTGCACCGTACCCCATTACGACCCGCTATCCGGAAGACGACAATGAGAAACATATTTGAAAAAATCATTGAATGTTTTCAGTCAGGGAAAGTCCTTTACACAAAGCATGCCCGTGATGAAATGGCATTTGATGAGTTTGGAGAAATTTTGGAACAGGAAGTAACAGAGGCAATTTGCGGCGGTAAGATCATTGAGGAATACTTGGAAGATGAACCGTACCCCAGTTGTCTTGTTTATGGGAGAACATCGGCGGACCGACCATTACATATCGTATGCGCCTATACGGAAGATGATAGCCTATCCATTGTAATTACGGTTTACCATCCTGATCCGAAACGTTGGATCGATGACGAAAGGAGACGAAAATGAAGTGCGTAGTCTGTAAAAGTACCGATATTGAAAAGAGACAGATCGAAGAAGAAATCAGGGCAAATAACGACATCGTCCTCGTTCCGATGGCGATTCTTGTATGTGTAAACTGCGGTGAACGTTATTACGATCAGCAAGCCATGAGGAAAATCGAATTGATCCGATCGGATCTGAGAAACAACTCCGCGAAGACCGAGGTGATCGGAAGGGTGCTGCGGCCCGTTGCCGCCTGATATGGAATACGACGAAGACAAGATCGATGACTTCACCCTTGCGCTTCTCTATCTTGTGGCTCATGAAAGAGAAGAAGGATGTGGGGCGAGGACCTGGAAAGGATTTGATTGGGAAGCCCTGAATAGACTCCACGATAAGGGATACATATCGAATCCCGCAGGAAAAGCAAAATCAGTCGCAATGACCGAAGAGGGTTTTCTCAAAGCCAAAGCGCTTTTTGAACAGCACTTTACGAACAAGACAAACATTTTCTCATTGCCCAAATTTACCGTTCCTGCAAAGAAGGAATGGAACACCGTGCCGGAAAAGATAAGAAAAGAGATACTGGATAACGTCTGGTGTGCGCGCTGTATGACGGAATCATCCATGCAACTTCTTGAAGGGATGATGGAACAGCGGCATCTTGTCCTGCGCGGCACGTGCAAACGCTGCGGTGGTGAGGTTGCCCGTGTGATCGAGCCCGAAGATGAATAGAACCTTTGAACAGGAGGAAGTCGCAAAGCTGAAGGCCGAAAGGAAATACTGCGGGCAATGATTACAGAACGCCCTTTTCGAAATTCGCGAAATTCAGGGACATAATACCCAATAATGGATTGACCTGCTGGAAATCTGTATTATGTCCCCCGATTCCCCGATATCGCCACATCCTGGACAATAGGCCGGAAAGCCAAAATAATTATGGAAATTAAACTGTATGAGTGTAGTATTCGAATAGGATGAAAACAAGGCCGCCCATAATGCAAAAAAACATGGCGTCCGTTTTGAAGAAGCGATGACCGTTTTTTGTGATCCTCTCGCGTTGATCTTTCCCGATGATGACCATTCAGTTGATGAGAGGAGGGAAATCATCCTCGGATGCACCGTCAAAGGCATTCTGTTGATGATCTGCTTTACCGAAACGGATCAAGATGTTATACGCATTTTCAGCGCTCGCCGGATTACCCGCAGGGAAAGAAAAGATTATGAAGAAAATACAAAAAGATAAAACTTCTCGGATGGTTATTGCAGAGATGAGGGATGAATATCGCCTGGATTACGCCAAAGCCCGTCCCAATCGATTTGCGGATCGGATGGACAAGAATGTGGTGGTGGTTGCGCTCGACCCCGATGTGGCGGAGGTATTCGACACCCCGGAGACCGTTAACAAGGTTCTGCGGGTGCTGATTGGAGCAATGCCGAACATCGCCAGATTGAAGCCCGGAGAGAAGTCGACGGCTTGATCGATCCCGGCAATACGGATGATCTCCAAGGAAAATAAATCTGTCCCCTTTTTCGTTCAAGATTGCCAGCGACGGTGGGTTTGTGTGCTATTGGTGATCCCTGTGTTCCGTCAAGGCAGCGCCGGATCAAACGCCTCACCGGCGGCCGCGGCAGATGAGCGGGGTCGTTAAGCATTGATAATCGTTGATAGATCCAATCATTACGTTCTGTTTGTAGGTAAACGAGAGAGAGGCATGCAAGAACCGGATGACCCAATTTTTCGATCCCGGATGAGGAGACCGATTGATGAAGCAGATCGACGAATGCTATCAAATTCTGAAAGATCCCGACGGTTACGTGAAACGATTCAAGGCGGAAACCGGCCGGAAGGTCGTCGGAACCTTCTGCTCCTACGCGCCGGAGGAGATCATCCTCGCCGCCGGGGCGCACCCCTTCCGGCTCTTCGGCTCGGGGGAGAAGATCCGTCTGGCCGAGGCCCATCTGCAGTCCTACTGCTGCTCGCTGGTCCGGGGCGCTCTGGAGGACGCCCTCGGCGGCCGCCTCGAATTCCTGGACGGCGTCGTCTTCCCCCACACCTGCGACTCGATCCAGCGCCTCTCCGACATCTGGCGGTTGAACGTCCCCGCCTGCTTTCATCTCGACGTGGTCCTGCCGGTCAAACTGGATACGGACGGCGCTCGGCAATACTTGATCGATGTCCTGATGCGGTTTCGCGAGGATCTGGGTCAGAAACTGGGCGTGACGATCTCCGATGATGACCTCCGGGCGGCAATCCGGACCATGAACCGGATCCGCGCCGCCTTAACAAGGATCTACGACCTGAAGGGCGAGCGGCCGGAGATCCTCAAGGGAAGCGATCTCTACGCCCTGGTCCGGTCCGCGATGATCCTGGACCGGAACCGGGCGGCCTCCCTTCTGGAGGAGGTCGCCGCGGAGCTGGAGAAAAAGAGCGCTTCGAAGGTCGCGGCGTGGCCGAAAAAGCGTATCGTCCTTTCGGGCGGCGTCTGCAACCACCCTGACATCTACACGATCATCGAGGAGGCGGGCGGCGCGGTTGTCGGCGACGACCTCTGCACTGGTTCCCGCTACATCAGCGGCCTCATCGACGAGAAAGCCGATCCCGTGACGGCTATCGCCGGGCGATACCTGGATCGAATCGTCTGCCCGGCGAAGCACCGGGGCCTGACCGACCGGGCGGACCACCTCGTCCGTCTGGTCCGGGAGAAGCGGGCGCAGGGGGTGATCTTCTTTCTGCTCAAGTTCTGCGATCCCCACGCCTTCGATTACCCTTACCTGAAGGAGGCTCTGGATCAGTCAAAGGTTCCGAGCCTGCTCCTCGAGGTCGAGGACCGGCTTCCGGCCGACGGCCAGCTCCGGACGCGGTTCGAGGCGTTTGTCGAGATGATCTGATGAGGGATGAACCCATTAAAAGTCCCCAAACCGTCACTCCTGCGAATCCCGGATCGGGGTCCGGGACAGGCGCAGGAGTTCAGTCCTTTTTCGGGGACAGATTTGAAATCTGTCCCCGAATTCCAGATTCCCGCTTCCGCGGGAATGACGAAGAAAAAGAATGGAATGACAAAAAATAGAAATATCCGACCTTTTACAAGGTCGAAATGAGTCAGGAGAAGATGATGGCGGAAATAGACGAAGCGAAGGAAAAGCGGAAGATCAAGGCGGTCAAGAAGATGAAGGAGATCATGACGGCCTACTACATCGATGCGAAGACCGCGGAGCAGACCGGAAAGAAGGTTGCCTGGATCACGAGCGGCGGGCCGGTGGAGCCGCTGATCGCGATGGACGTCATTCCCGTCTATCCGGAGAATCACGGGGCGATGATCGGGGCGAGCAAGATGGGGGTGGACCTTTGCGAAAAGGCTGAAGCGATGGGCTATTCGAGCGACCTGTGCTCCTATGCCCGCTCGGACATCGCCTGCGCGCCTGTGAACGGCGGACCGATCGGCGGCCTTCCGCGGCCCGACATGCTCGTCTGCTGCAACAACATCTGCGGGACCGTCCTCAAGTGGTACGAGGTCCAGGCCCGCTTCTTCAAGGTGCCCCTTTTCATTCTGGACACCCCCTTCTGCCACACGGGGTTTTCCGCGGAGGCGAAACGCTACGTCAAGGGACAGATCAACGAGTACATCGCCTTCCTGGAAGTCGCCTGCGGGAAGAAGCTCGATCACGACCGGATTCAGGAGGTCGGGCGGCTCTCCGTGGAGGGCCAACGGCTCTGGCAGGCGGTCCTCGACACGGCGATGAATCGGCCCGCGCCGCTTTCCGCCTTCGACGCCTTCTTCCACCTCGCCCTGATCGTCACCCTCCGCGGGACGCAGCAGGCCGTGGACTATTACAAGATGCTCCTCGTCGAAATGCAGGAGCGGGTCGCCCAAGGGATCGGCGCCGTCCCGAACGAAAAATACCGGCTCCTCTGGGACAACCTCCCCGTCTGGTTCCGGACGAAATGGCTCTCGGAGAAGTTCTCCGCCCAGGACGCCTGCCTCGTCGCGGATACTTACACCTCCGCCTGGTGCGGCTCGCTGAAGTACGTCGATGAGAACAATTTCCTCGAGACGATGGCCGAGTGCTACACCCGGATCTACCTGAACATCGGCGTGGACGAGATGGCCCGGCAGGTGATGGAGATGGTGGACAAGTACGGCGCGGACGGCCTCGTCATGCACTCCAACCGGAGCTGTAAACCCTACTCGCTCGGCCAGTACGACATCCAGCGAATCGTCCAGCAGAAGATGGGGATCCCGACGGTCATGATCGAGGCAGACATGGTCGATGAGCGGAGCTTCTCCGAGGGCCAGATCGAAACCCGAATCGAGGCCTTCATCGAACTGCTCAAAGAGAGGAAAAGGTGATCCCTCCGCCGGTCCCGAGGGGAACCGAAAGCATCGCGCCGAACCTTTCCTGCTATCTGTCGAGACTCATCCTGACCGGCACCTTCAAAACGGCGGCATCATCAAAACGACAGAAGGAGATGAATCGATGAAAATCGACGTGGTGAAAGAATTTATGACCCTGGCCTCGTTGAACGGTCCTTCGCGCCAGGAAGGCTGTGTGGCCGGGTACTTGGTCGGACGGCTTCGGGAAATGGGAATCGAAGCAACGGTGGACGATTCCGCCCCTCGGACGGGCAGCGACACGGGAAACTTGATCGTTCGCGTACCGGGCAATGCCCCCGGACCGACCGTAATGCTCTGCGCCCATATGGACACTATCGGTCCCACGGAAGGGATGGTCCCGGTGTTGCGCGACGGCGTGATCTACAGCAACGGCGAGACTGTCCTCGGGGCGGACGACAAGGCGGGGATCGCAATCCTCCTGTCCGTCCTTGCGGATCTGCAGGGGGGAGGTCTCCCCCATCCGGATCTCGAAGTGCTCTTTACCGTCCAGGAGGAGATGGGCCTCTCCGGCGCCGAGTCTCTCCAGACAGAGTTGAAGGCCGCCTTCGGTTACGTCCTCGACGGCGACGGCCCCGTGGGCTACATCGTCAACGAGGCCCCGTCGAAGGTGGATCTCGATCTGGTTGTTTCGGGGAAGGCGGCCCATGCCGGGGTCTGTCCCGAGGCGGGGGTCAATGCCATCGTCGCTGCAGCCAAGGCCATCGCCCGTCTCCGCACCGGACGCATCGACCGCCGGACGACTTCGAATGTGGGCACGATCAGCGGCGGCAGGATCCGAAACATGGTCGCAGACCGTGCGGAGGTAAGCATGGAGGTCCGCAGCACCGATGCGGCCCGGCTGGAGGCGGAAGTGCAGGCGGTCCTGAACGCCTTCCAGGAAGAGGCCGCGGCCGCCGGCGCCGGGTTTTCCGTCCGGAAGGAACTCCCTTTCAAGACCTTCACCATTGCCGAGATGCATCCGGTCGTGGCGAACGCCTTCCGCGCCGCGCGCGCGCTGGGCATCGAACCCCGGCTCTGGACCTCCGGCGGCGGCATGGACGCCAATATCTTCAACGTGCAGGGATTGCCCTGCATCGGCCTCGGCATCGGCATCGAAGATGCGCATTCTCCGAAGGAGCATATCGCCGTTGCGCAACTGGAGACGGGGGTGCGGTTTATCGAGGCCCTGCTGAAAGAAACGGCCGCAGCGGCCTGAGAAGCGCCGGCGGTTCGGGTCTTCCGGCTGGGGGAGAGACAGCTCCGTTATCCCCGGTCCTCCTATAAAAATATACGGAAATTACGACAGAATTATCGATTAGGGGGTTCATGGAGGTAAAGGTTGGAGCGGATAGCCGCTTTCGGATAGAGACAAAGGTGGTTGGTATCTTCCTTCAAGATTCACACATCATGAGGTGGTTCCGGTTAAGGCCGGAAGTCTGCGCCATGATGCTGAAGAACTCCTGGAACTTCTCGGGATACAAGGCGACTGTTTCATTGGCCTCGCTCTTCAGCGAGGCTTGATCATGCTGGAATTATTTGATAAAGTTCTCCTTAAACAGCACGTTGTAGAATTTTTTCAGAGTCTCTTTCATCAGGCCGCTGTAATGCCCGCCCATCTTACGGAAGCTCCCCTTCAGGTCAGCAGCCTGGGCCGCGAGTTTTTAATGGTTTTTATCCTTAATTTGGTTTGAATTATATCATGAGATAATGTTTGAACATACGAGCTGTTCAAAGGTATAAGACAGCCACGTGAACATGAGGAGGAACGTATGAACATTAAAAAAATTATCATCTGGCTTTTTGCCGCTGTGGTCCTTGTGTTGGCAGGAATATGGATCGTGCCTCCTGTAATCAGCTCTTTTTACGATTATGATATTCTGATCAAAGGTGCCGCGGTGTATGACGGAACGAAGAGTGCGCCCGAGACAGAGGATGTCGGGATTAAAGGCGATAAGATCGTAGCACTCGGGAAACTGTCCGGCTCAGCCAGGAAAACACTTGACGCTAAAGGTCTGATCGTCACCCCCGGATTTATCGATGTGCACAACCATTCTGACCTGGTCTTTAAAAAATCTGGTATTTACAAGTATCTGGCTTTTTTCAAGCCCGAATGGAAAGGCAATTACAATTACCTGACACAAGGTGTCACTACTATTGTTGACGGCAACTGTGGATGGGGTTTTGCTGATTTGAACAAATACTTTGGTTTTCTCAATTTCCTGCGCTTTGGCACCAATGTCTATACCCTTGCACCACACGGCGACCTGCGTAACCTTTTATTTGGCACAGAGAACCCGGAGCCGCTGACCAAAGACCAGTTGGAAGTCTTGAAAAACAAAGTGGAAAATGAGATGAAACGGGGAGCGCTGGGAATGTCAACTGGCTTGGAATACGCTCCGGGCTGCGTGGCCGGCACTGATGAGATAGTTGAGCTGGCCAAAGTGGTGAAAAAATATAACGGCATCTATGTCTCGCATATTAGGGACAACACTGGAGACGGTGTGCTCAAGTCGCTCGAAGAAGCGATCGAGATCGGCAAGCGCGCGGACATCCCGGTTCATATTTCACATTTGCAGGTCAATGCTCCGAGGAGAAACGTCCAGGCCCGGCAGTTGATCGATCTGGTTACAAAAGCGCGTGATGAAAGATTGGATATCACGGCCGATTCCTACCCGTATGACGCCGGCAATTCCTGGATCACCATGCTGACCCCGGCTAAGTATAAGACCAGTGACAGCATCCGGCCCGAGTATAAGACAGGCAAGGGCAGGGAAGAGCTGAAGCAGGCGGCGGAAAAAGGCTTGGAAAATGTCAGACCCGAACAGATGATCGTCAACCAGTACGTTTCAAACCGTTCCTTTGAAGGAAAGACGTTGGCGGAAATCGCTAAAAGCCAGGGCAAGAGCACGGCTGAAATGTATGTTGAGCTGGCGTGTGACGACAACGCGCCCATGTGTATTTTTCTTGACCAGGATATTAATATCGTTAAAGCGCTGATGCCATATGATTACATGATGTCTTCCTCCGATGGTATGGTCTACACTTCTCTGGCAGGCCGGCCGCATCCCAGGTCTTTTGGCGCGTTCCCCAGGAAGATCCGCTACATTGTGTTGGAGCAGAAGCTGATGAACATGCCGGCCGCGATTCGTTCCATGACCTCGCTGCCGGCGGAAAAATTCAAGCTTAAAGGCCGCGGCAGGATAGCTGTGGGCAATTACGCGGACATCGCGATAATCGACCTTAAGAATTTTTATGACAAAGCGACCTATAAGGAGCCTGTCCAGTATTCAACCGGCGTTAAATATCTCTTGGTAAACGGCGTGCTCTCAATTGATGACGACAAATTGACTGGCAAGAGGGGCGGGAGAGCGGGAAAAAGGTTTTAAACGTGAAAGCACATGATTTCATACGGTAATGCCTGCGGGAGCCGCGGGCGATACTCATTATTTATGAGCTTGCAACCAGTTATAGAACGGGACAAAGACTTCATCTTTGGCTTTTTCGCCGGCGAGTATATCCATATGACCGAAGCCCCTGAGCAAAATATATTGCCGGTCAGTACTCTTGATCATTCCATATCCTTCACGTTTCCACTGGTACTCATAACCAAGTGCTGTTGTCCACATTTCTGAAGCGAATACCAGAATTGGAGTCTTTACTTTTCCAATATTTTTTACGAACTTCAATTTGGCTGCCGGAGGATTCCCCTTCCAGTTGCCCAGATAAGCGTCTTCCAGATAATCAACCAATGGCCAGGGAACGCCTATCTTAGACATCATGTTCATCATGACGTCAACCTTGGCATATCCATTTTTGATATTGGTAAACTGCGCATCTCCCCAAATATTTTGAAGCTGGTCGGCAATATAATCTGAAACTGTCGGGAAACCTGCAAACGGACCGTATTGCGGGCCATATGGCAAGGGCGAAAAGTAGGATTGCATTGCTTTTCCCATTTCAGGTTTCCAATTTATTATAAGAACATTGTAATATCCAGTGTCAGGCTCTACTCCCCAGCTTTTGAAAAGTTTCCTGTTTATCTCAGTATCTCCCGAATCCAGTGCTGCGTAACCCAAATTGATATCCATCGTTGATTCGGAAGAGGGGCGTCCATTCATTTCCCATGGTGATCCGTCCATAGGAATTATCCCGGCAAGATCCTCAGAGCTTCTGGCGCAGGCATAGAGATAAACATATCGTGCACCGGTGCTGTGACCGGACAGAAAAATTCTTTGTTTGTCGGTTTTTTGTTTTACAAATTCAATAATCTTTTGGATATCAGCGAGCATAACACTTGTCTTATATGTTGCCATGCAGGAATAATCAGTTTCAGCTTTAGGGATAAAACTGGTGCGGTATTCAACGGTATAGACATCGTAGCCGCGGTTGGCCAGATAAACTCGAAAATCGTAATTTTCAGAAGTAGTGTAGTAATTTCCGTTTGAAGAAGATCCCGGAAGATGCACGAGCACGCCCTTATATATTGCCCGTTCTTTCAGGGCCAAACGGCGCACTCCAACCGTATTATACCTGCTTTTCGGCGGTAACTCCGCAGTCCATAAGGTTTCGACAAGGTTCTCGGTAAAGGCGGCGGATGATATTAACTGCCAGTTCGTTTTTTTGTTGCCGGCAGCATTGCCACAACCAGGCCAGAGAAGAGAAACTCCCCCGCAGAATAGAATAAAAGAAACCAGCAAAGTAATTTGCGGATTATTCTTCATCGTTAACGACCTCTCATTTTCTCCGTCATATCCAGAATCGTCCGAATTCCGGATTCGCTACGGATCGCCTCCACGGCTACCTTGGCCTTGAATGCCGCCCCGTGATTCCTTCTCGTACGTCTTGCCATAGTAACTGTTCCTTTCCGTGTCATTATAGAGCACCTTTACCACTTATGTCACTGTCCAGTTTTCCCAGACCGGCTCAGTGTCATACGGACCCGTTGCGGTGCAAGCTCGGTAAACATGGCAGGGCTTACTCTCTGCGTAAGATTCATCGCCAAGCATCAGTCTTGCCCATTGTTCACTCGACATTGCAGAAGTTAAGCTATCGGTAATGCAGTCAATATAGACATTCTCCACTTTTAAATGTCTTTCTTGAGATCGGCGATGAACTCGTCAACGGTCTTTCTGCTTTCGTGTTGCATAAGGATTTCATGCGCCAGATCGCCGCATAGCCTTTTATCATGGTCTGGCGCAAGGTCCCACTTTTTCATGATCCAATCGCCTGGCCGTTTGAAAAAGACGGTGTTCGACATGGGGTTCAGCCACGCAGGATAGTTCATTCCGTCAAGCTTGTCCTTTTGATACTGCGCGGTTTCAAGAATGTATGCGGCTTGTTTCGCATATTCTCGTTCGCCGTTTCTGGTCATTTGCCACCAGAACTTCAAGGCCCCCAACGCCGAACGGGAACAGGTAATGGTAGGAACGGCATCGTTCAGATAGGGTACCCGAAACGGGTTTTGGCTGTTGAATACCGCATTCGTTGTGATGAAAAGACCCAGCGGCTCATCGAACCCAAAGAATTTATGACCGCTAACGGCAATTGCGTCAAAAGCAAGCTTTTGCTTGTTGATGACGTCCTTGAATGGAGAAAATGGTATATAGCCGCCAAAGAGCGCCGCATCCAGCATTGTGTAAACAGCGGGCGGATTCGCCCTGCGAAGAGCGGCGTCAATAGCGGGATGATCGTCAATAGCCCCTTTGAACGTAGTCCCAATGGCAACGACCACCAGCGCCGGTTTTGTTGGGTCGATTGCCTTTTCAAAGGCAGATACGTCCATTTGACCCATAGGAACGGCTGGGATGATCCTCAGTTCGAGGTTTTGTAAATCAGCCAATTTCTTGATGGAGTAATGAGCCTGTTCGGAAACATAGACAATGGGCAACTGCTTTGTCTTGGCCTGAAGGTATTTGACACCAAAATACATGCCGTGCATATTGCCGTCAGTTCCGCTGTGGGTCACCATACCCCAAGCCTCGCCAGGCTTGAAGCCGAATAATGGCGCGAAATATTCGATGACTTCATTCTCGAAGGCGTGGCTGTTCATCAGGGCGCTTTCTTTTCGAGGGTTGCCCACGTTGTTCATCGAAACATTGCACAGCCCGGAGTCAACGAACCACTTATAAAAGTCTTTCATGTTGAGGTTCTGATTGATGGGATAGCCCACGGCATGTTGCTTTCGTTTGATCACTTCTTTGGCAAAGGCGTTTAAGCGATTCATAGGAAGGGTGCCTGCAAAGGCTTCGCCGACCATTATCCCCGATGGCCCCTTGACCATCAGGTCTTTCAGCGTATCGGCTCCTGCCACTCCAACTGCCAGAGCGCCCGCAAGGTTGATAAACTCTCGACGATTCATGATTTTGCCTCCTGAATTAAAGGTGATAGGTGTGTTGAGTAGACCGGTTTCTCCCGATACGTCAGGTTGGGGTTTATTTTCTCCATTTACCGCCTGGTTTACCGGCGGTGCCACAGTACTTCAAGTATTACTGTTTGTGTTCTCTCATAATTCTCAAAATCCGTCCATCGTTGAGTTCAGGAAGCTTCAATAAAAAAGCCGTATTAAGCTTTTTCAAGAGAAGCCACCCGGCCAATTACTGTCTGCAAACAAACGATTTTGAAAAACCGTGACGTTGAGTATTTCGCAAAGCAGGTCATACACCTTGGGCAAGCTTGCCACTCGTTCATGACGGATCAAATGGTCATTTCCCGGGTGCAGGCTTTTCGTAACTCGTAGGGCCATTCTCATATCCGACCTGCTTGAGCCACCAGGCGGGGTAGAACACCGCCTGGGCGATACCGGCCTTCGTGTTGAGATAACCGTCATTGTACTTGATATAGAGGTGCTCAGACAGTTTCCACCATTCCTGAAGTACGGCGGAAGCGTTTTCCGCGGAGTAACGGGTCAGTAATTTTCGGGCGCCCTCCTGATCCCCTTTCTTCCACAGGTCGTTCGCCCGTCGCTCCAATTCCTTCTGCTTCCCGAAGGCACGGGCCTCGAATCCGTCACGCACACCGGCAATATCCTTGATCATGTAGGAATACTTGAGCATGGCGTAGTTGGCGACATAGTTGAAGGCCATCCACATGCTCCCCTTGTCGAACTTGAGGATATCCGCCTTTTGTAAACATGGGGGCAGATCCGTTGCTCCTGCGTAAAAAGGCATCAGAACTGCTGTAGCAGGCCGATCCGGTCCGAACCAGGTGAGCCCGCCAATGGCATCAGGCAGCAAGCTGCGGGATTGATTGACATAGGTGTAAACCGTCCTGTAGATATTCAACGGCCGCTCAAACTCTCCCTTCAACGGCGTCAGGCGGCCTTCCTTGTCCGCCATGCCCTCGGCCTGCCCTTCAAAACGGTTGGGATCGCCGAAGGGCCCGGCAGCCAGTCCCTTTGTCAGATCGAACTCGGTCCCTTCATAGTTGTCGCGATGTATGGCGAAGATATTCTCCACCGTCAGCCTGTTGTCGGGTTTGACGGTAAAAGGATACTGTTGGGTGAAAGGACCCTCCACCCATGCCGGTGGATTGAGGGACGGGGCAATCATGGACTGGGCGCGCCAGACCCGCCGCAGGGAATAATAGGGGTGATGGAACTCGCCGTCCCCATAAACGCTTGTCCAGTCGAGGGCTCCACTCTCGGGCTTCCACCAGCCTTTCTTCTCGGCCACTTCAAAGATATTGGCGGAGTACATCATGTCTCCGGCGCCCTTGCGGACGGTGCGGATGCGGAACTGATTGGCAGCCACAAAAAACCCGTCATCGGGAACCCGTTGCGCCACCCAGACCCCGCCCGTGCCGTTCATGTCGTAGCCGCACATCTCCATGACCCATCCCTCTTGGGGATCTGCCACGACCAGGGTTTCACCCGTCCCGAAGTAGCCGTACTTCTCGATCAGCTCACCCATCAGTTTGACCGCCTCGCGGGCTGTCTTGGTTCTCTCCAGGGCCACACGGGACAGCTCTGCGGAGTAGAAGATGCGCTTGCCGGCCTCGGGTTCCGGATGGACTTTGGCCTTGTCCGTGCATTCTCCGATGGAAAGTTGATGTTCGTTCATGATCCCATAGTTGGTGTCGAAGTAGGCAAAGGTATGGGGTGCCTGCGGAATGTATCCCAGGGGTACACTGGGAGGAACCTCGGGCGTGTCGTAACCCGGCCCCCGATCCCGGGTCATGATCCGCTGCGTTTCGCTGGCGCCCCACTTTGGCTTGTAATCCAGGGCATAGTGGGCATAGAAGACCGGCCGCAAAGAGCCGGGCTTGTGATTCATCGCGGGAACGTAAATCATGCGGGCATCACTCAGACCGTCATCGGAATGCGATACCATCACCGACCCGTCCAGCGTGGCTTTTCTGCCCGTGAGAGTGACCGTGCAGGCCCATGCAGGCAGAGAAACAACGATGGAAATGAACAGGACACCGAGGAATGCTACTCGCTTCATATCAATCCCTCCTTTTCGGTCGTCGGTTTTTATCGAGGCGTCGAATCCGGCAGGCCGCCGTCAACGGGAATGGTTGCACCGGTTGTAGGCGTCTGGTGGGTCACAAAGAAAACCACCGCCCGGGCTACATGTTCTGCGGTGACCCGCGCCTTCAGCAGGTTTCGCTGTCGGTAATACTCTTCAAGACCCTTTTCATCAAGGCCGCGAGCCTTCATGCGATCCGGGCCGACCTGCGCCCACAGGCCCGATTTCTTTGATCCGTGCGAAAACACGGCGTCGGGCGACACCATGTTCACGCGCACGCCCATATCCGCAAACTCGAGGCTGGCAATGCGGCACAACTGGTGGGCCGCGGCTTTTGTTGCGCTGTAGGCCCCGAATTTCGCGCCGGGCGCAAACACATTCTTTGTCGAAACCAAGACGACGTCGCCGGCCATGTTCTGCAGCTTGAAGAGCTTCCCTGCCTGGGCAAGCATCAGAAGCGTTCCTTCGATATTGACGCGCTCCAGTTTTTGAAACGCGTCAAGATTCATCTCCGTGAGCGGAGACACATGCGCCAGGCCGGCATTGATGACGACCATATCGATCCCGCCGAATGCCGCGATTGTTTTTTCAAAGGCTGCCGATACCGATGCGCTGTCGGTCACATCAAGCGGCACGCCGAGCGCCCGGTCCCCGTACATGCCCTTCAGGGTGAGCGCCATAGAGTCAAGATTCTCGCCTGCAAGATCGGTCACGGCAACATTGCAACCCTGCCGGAGTAATTCATCGCAGATGCCCGACCCGATCGCGCCGGCCGCTCCCGTGACAATCGCCACGCTGCCCCGCAGCGGCTTTTGACCCTTACCGGCAACCTTTGCCCGTTGAAACGGCCTGAATTCCATGTCGAACAGATGATCTTCCGTCAAGCCAAGGTATGTTCCGTCCGTTTCGCAGATCGCACGCTTGACAAGGAGGGCCTGCTCCATGATGTCGCGGGCGATTCGCGCCATGCCCAAGTCCGGCCCTGCGCACACGGCGCCCAGGCCGGGCAGCAGGACGAATCTCGGCAGAAGGTCATGGCCGGAAGCGTCGAATTCCGGGAGACGCGGCGACTGTTTCTTTACATATGCGTCATAACGGGTGCTGAACGATTCGATCTCCCGGGCAAGCTGCCGGCGGAGGAGATCCATGTCGTCATAATCGGGTTTTTCTATAAACAGCGGATACGCCTTTGTACGCACGAGATAATCCGGCGTCAGCGGCGCTGTGCAGGCAAGATCCTTTGCCCGGGGAGAGTCAAGAATATCGAGCGCCTCCCGGGAGATGAGTGGGACGAGGACCGTTTTTTCATGCGGGTTGTCCGGATCGCCGGATGCCGGCGAAAGCAGGCCCCGGAGCAGCGGCGCGATTTTCGTATAACGGTTCCTGGCGGTTTCAAGGGCTGTCGCCGTGTTCCGGGGAAAGATCCGCCGCCGGGACTCCCGAATATATTTTTCCGCTCTGTTGACGATTTTGATCGTGTTGTCGTACGCCTGTTTCGGACCCGTCCCCCAGGTGATCAGACCATGATGCATGACCACGATCGCCCGGAACCTTTTTCCCCGCTCCAGTGCATCGGCAACGGCGCGGCCCAGAGCCAGGCCGGCATCCGCATACGGAACGACCCCGACATCGTCCCCCAATGCGGCGGCGACGGTTTCTTCACCCCCGGCCCGATTGGTCAGCGTCAGGATCGCCGACGGATGCGTGTGTATAATGCTGGCCTTGTCGAGAAAAACATGCATCAATGTCTCGATCGAGGGAAGCGCGTCGCCGGGCTTGAGCATGCGCATACGGAACTCGCCGGCCAGGATTTCATCGGTCAGGGACGAAACGGTGCGCATTTTTTTGAGATAGGCATGATCAAGGCAGACAAAACCTGAAGGGGTGATCGTGTCCAGGGCAACGCCCGAAGCCTTGACAAAAAGCGCGGCAACATCATCGCCGGCAACCGTTTTGACCCTGCCCTTGATCGACGTGTTTCCGCCGCCGTGCATAGCCAGATCCGGTTCGCTTCCCACAAGGCGCGTTGCATACGCCAGAAGCGCGATTTCGTTTCCCCATTCGGGGCCGTGGGTCTTTATAAAATGGTTCGCTTCCGCTTCAATCCAGGCGTTTTTCATGAGGGTTGCTTTCCCGGCAGTGCATTATGCCTGTTGTTGTTTCAGATTCAGGAACATCTCAAAGGCCTGTTCCGGTCTCATGTTTTCATGAACAACCTTGCGGACAGCCTGGATCATGGCAACAGGCGCCTCGGACTGAAAAATGTTCCTCCCCATGTCCACGCCAGCCGCCCCCTGTTTGATCGCCTCGCAGGCCATCTTCAGCGCCTCGATCTCGGGCAGTTTCTTGCCGCCGGCAATGACAATGGGAACAGGGCATCCGGCGGTGACCGTCTCGAAATCAGGCACAAAATAGGTCTTTACAAACGCGGCGCCGAGCTCGGCGCACATCCGCGTGGCAAGTCTTATGTACTTGGTGTCGCGGACCAATTCCTTGCCGACTGCCGTTACACCCAGCACCGGCATGCCGACCCGGTTGCCCATGTCGATCAGCTTCGTCAGGTTGATCACCGACTGCGTCTCGAATTCGCCGCCGATGAAAACCTGTGTCGCCACGGCGCAGGCGTTAAGGCGAACCGCGTCGTCCATATCCATGGCGATATGTTCATTGGATAGTTCCTTCAGAATGCTCGGCCCGCCGCTTGCACGAAGCACCGTGGCCTTGTTCAGCGAAGGAGGGATTACAGACCGCAGAATCCCGCGCGTAAGCATGAGCGCATCGGCGTAGGGCGCGAGCGGCAGTATGGTGATATCCGGCCGTTCCAGACCTGTCGTGGGTCCCTGAAAATATCCATGGTCAAAGGCGAGCATTACGGTTTTGCCGGACTTTGCATCAAAAATGCGGGCCAGCCGGTTTTTCATTCCCCAGTCATAGGAATTCGACCCTTTCAGGAAAAAGAGTTCGCTCTTTTGAGGCACATCCGTATAAAAACTTTTTTCAACCTTTGAGGCATCTGCTTCAGGCATGGAAAACTCCTTTATGATCTTGAAATCATCTCGGTGTCAGACCAACCCCGATGGCCCCGTAAAAAATCCTGCAAACGGTCATACCGGCGAAAGCCGGTATCCATAACTACTGTTAAACACTGGATTCCGGGTCAAGCCCGGAATGACAAAAAGGCAAATGGCGACTTTTTACGGGTTCATCGACTTTTACCATGGCCCCATGTTTTTAATGAGCTTGGGTAGTGCGAGTATAACGGGGAGGCGCTTGTCAGTCAATCATATTCGCCAACAATGAACGTTTCCTTTCTTGACAATATATTCCAATTCGTTAAGATAAAGCAAACGGTTGATCATGATTAACATTAACGCAAGGACAGAAAAAGGAGGATTGAAATGCCCACATACGAGTATGAATGCAAAGGATGCAATAAGAAATTTTCCGTAATTCTGAGCATTTCGGAACGTGAAAAGACCAAGGTTTCCTGTCCGAAGTGCAAAGGAAAGAGGGTCAAACAGAGCCTCTCCACCTTCACCACCAAGACCAGCCGGAAAAGCTGAGAGGCGCTCTCCCCTTATGTCATCCAGTGGGGCCGGTCCGCTATCCAGGTCTTCACCGTTTCAGACAGCCACTCCTCGAGTTCCCGGACCAGATAAAATTTTGGGAGGAGCAGGTCGTCGTCCGGTGAAATCATCCCCTCGTCGATGGCCGCCCTGGCAAGCGCCGTCTGGGGATAGATGCGGATGCCGGAGGTGATCTTCAACTGATCCAGAGGCAGTGAATCAGCGAGGGTCAGGCTCTCTAAAACCGACTCCCTGGTTTCCCCCGGGCCGCCCAGCATGAGGAACCCCTGTTGACGGATGCCGTGCCGCGCCAAAATCTCCGCCGTCCGCCGAACCTCCCGGAGGTTGAATTTCTTGTTCATGTTGCGAAGGATTCGCTCACAGCCGCTCTCGAATCCCAGACTAACCTCCATACAGCCGGCCTCCGCCATGAGCGCCGCCAGTTTTTCGTCGACCTTCCCGGGGTAGAGGATGCACCGCCAGGATATATCCAGGTTGCGGTCGATGATTTTTCTGCAGATCTCCTTCGCGTAGCCGGTAGGGAGATTGAAGGTGTTGTCCACGAAAAAGATCTGTCGGAAGCCGGCTTCAACGCAGTGGGCGAGCTCCGCGACGGCCGCCTCCGGGGATCGTTTCCGGATCGCAAGCCCCTCGATGGTCGATGTAGAACAGTAGCTGCAGTTCAACGGGCAGCCCCGGCGGGTCTGAAACGGGAGCCACAGTCTCCGGTCCTGGGAAGCAAGGAATATGTGTGCTCCGGAAACAGGCAATGAATCGAGATCCTTGATGAAAGTTCTTTTTCCCTGCAAACCGCGCCCTCGCAGATAAAGGCCGGGTATTCCAAAAAGGTCCGTCCGTCGTTCGATGCGATCGACCAGGATGGGAAAGGCGGCCTCTCCCTCCCCCTGGATCCCCATGTCCGCCTCCAGATAGGCCAGGACGCTCTCCGGAAATATGCTGTAGCCCGCTCCCCCCAGGACGATGGGGGCGTCGGATAGTCCGCGGCAGGAGCAGACGACGTGTTTGACCTCGTCCAGCAGGAATCGCCCCTGCCGGTTCTGGTCGTCGATGTTCCGGACGGAGATGCCAATGACGCCGGGATGGAAGGAGAGAACGGCCTCCCGGATCGGCAATCCGGAATCGTTTTCCGCCATCAGATCCAGCACCCGGACGTCATGTCCGCCACGGCGCGTTGCTGCCGCCACGCAGCTCAACCCCAAGGGCAAGGGCGTCAGGTTGATCCTTTCGGTATTGGCGGAAATCAGGAGTACCTTCATGGGATTGCTTGTCCTCGATATCAGTTTTTACCGTCATTCACGGTTGATCACGTTACCATATAAAGATCCGAAAGTCTCTTGGATCCCGATTTCCAGGATCTCATTTGCGGCTTGTAATGGGCAACGGTTTGGTTTATAGGATAAACGTCTATAAGGACTGTTTCGGTTTCGAGAGTTGAACGGTTTGGAATTACTGGAAATCACGGAATGACACCCCAGAACCCCCGCCGGGCCCGGCGTCTTTACGACACGTTCCATATGGGCCGTTCCAGCATGGATCTCTACAGCAACGATGTAGGGGCGGATTTTGTCCATATCCGGAGCTTTGCCGCCTATGTGGGAGGTTCTCCCACCAACATGAGCGTCGGTTGCCGCCGGCTGGGATTGAAGTCGGCGCTTTTGACCGCCTTCGGCGAGGACCCTGTCGGAGACTTCGTGGCCCACTTTCTGACCGAAGAGGGGGTGGACATCCGCTTCAGTCCCCGGAAACCAGGCCGGCACACGAGCGCCGTCATCCTGGGAATCGAGCCGCCCAACAAATTTCCGCTGGTCTTTTATCGGGACAACTGCGCCGATATCGCCCTTACGATCGATGACGTGCTTGCCGCTCCGATCGCCCAGAGCCGCGTGTTCCAGTTTGCCGGCACGAATCTGAGCCGGGAGCCGAGCCGGAGCGCCACCCTGTATGCGGCGGAGGTCGCCCGAAAGGCCGGCACGGCCGTCGTCCTCGATCTGGACTTCCGGCCGGACCAGTGGCACGATCCCCGCGCCTTCGGCACGACGGTGCGCTCCGCACTCCCGTGCACGGACATCGTGATGGGCACTGAGGACGAGATCAACGCCGCCATGCTGACCGATCCCCGGTCCGTGCGGTTGACCCACTCCCAGGTCAGCGACGCCCGGGTGAGCGGAAATACGGCGAAGCATGTCTCCGGTCTGCTGGAGCGCGGGCCAGGGGTAGTCGTCGAGAAGCGCGGGGAGGCGGGCTGCCGGGTCCACCGGCGGGGCGAAAAGGTGGAGAACGTGCCCGGCTTCCCAGTGAAGGTCCAGAACATCCTCGGCGCCGGTGACGCCTTCGGGTCTGGATTCCTCTATGGGTACGTGAAGGGTTGGGACCTCCGGAAGGCCGCCAGGCTGGGAAACGCCTGCGGCGCGATGGTGGTGACCAGACACGGCTGCTCCATTTCCATGCCCTTTTGGGATGAGGTGATGGCCTTTGCGGACGAGCGGGGCGGTTTGTGAGATTTGTGGGGACAGATTTGGATTTAAGGGGACGGATTTGAAATCCGTTAGATGAGGTGGGGACAGATTTCAAATCTGTCCCCAAACATGAGACGGTATGAACAACGCCATTTTGCAGCGTTTCGATCTGAGCGGAAAGGTGGTCGCCATCACCGGCGGCGGGGGCGAGCTGTGCGGCGCGATGGCGGATGCCCTTGGGGCCATGGGCGTGAAGGTGGCCGTTCTGGACATCAGCCTGGAAAAGGCCGAGACCCGGGCGCAGGCCGTCATCCGGTCCGGGGGGAGCGCCCTTGCCTTTGCGTGCGACGTCCTCGACTCGGTTCAACTCCGGGATTGCTGTGAGGCGATCTCCGCCCTCTGGGGGGCGCCCGATTTTCTGATCAACGGCGCCGGCGGGAACGACCCCCGGGGCAGCACCTCCGTCGAATTCGAGGAACCCGCCGGGGAGGGCGCGACGGCCCAGTCGTTCTTCGACCTGGACCCCGCCGGTTTCCGGAACGTGTTCGACCTCAATTTTATGGGGACGTTTCTCGCGACCCAGGCTTTTTCCCGCGGAATGGTCGCGAAGGGCAAGGGGTCTATCGTCAACATCTCTTCGATGGGCGCTTTCATGCCGCTCACCAAGGTGGCCGCCTATTCGGCCGCCAAGGCGGCGGTGAGCAACTTCACGCGGTGGCTGGCGGTCCATTTTTCCCATGCGGGCGTCCGCGTGAACGCACTGGCGCCCGGTTTTTTCATGACCGAGCAGTTGCGGTTCCTCCATATCGATCCCAAAACGGGCGAGCTTCTGCCCCGCGCCCGCCAGGTGATCGCCCACACGCCCATGGGCCGGTATGGTCAGCCGGAAGATCTGATCGGCGCCCTCGTCTATCTGCTTTCCGACGCCTCCGGCTTCGTGACCGGTGTGGTGGTCCCGGTCGATGGGGGATTTTCTTCTTACTCTATTTAGCGAATGAGGTCAGTAACATGTCCAATGTGATCCTGAAGAACGTGGTGAAACGGTTCGGTGCGGTGACGGCGGTTGACAACCTTTCGATCGAGATCCACGACCGGGAGTTTGCGGTGCTGGTCGGTCCTTCCGGATGCGGCAAGACCACCGCGCTCAGAATGATCGCGGGCCTTGAGACGATAACGTCCGGCGAGATCTTCATCGGTGATACACTCGTCAACGACATGGCGCCCAAGGACAGGGACATCGCCATGGTTTTTCAGAATTACGCCCTCTACCCGCACATGAACGTCCGGGACAACATGGGCTTCGGGCTCAAGATCAGGAAGTTCGCCAAAGAAGAGATCGACGGACGGGTGCAGGAGGCGGCCGACATTCTCGGCATACAGGAACTGTTGGAGAGGAAGCCCAAAGAACTTTCGGGCGGGCAGCGGCAGCGCGTGGCGGTAGGAAGGGCCATTGTCCGCAAGCCCAAGGTGTTCCTGTTCGACGAGCCGCTCTCCAACCTCGACGCCAAACTGCGGGTAGCGATGCGGGCCGAGATCAGCAAGCTCCACCGGCGTCTGGGGGCCACCATCATCTACGTCACCCACGATCAGGTGGAGGCTATGACCATGGCCGACCGGATCTTCATCATGCACAACGGCGCCCTACAGCAGACCGGCATGCCGCTGGAGGTTTACGGGCAGCCGGCCAACCGCTTCGTTGCCGGGTTCATCGGCTCGCCGGCGATGAATTTCATCGAGGCGGCGCTGGTGCGGGAAGACGGCGCCTGGTTCATCGACGCCGGCGATTTCAGGGTCCGGGCGCCCGAAGCGTTTCATGCCCGGCTCGAACCCTATGCCGGAAGGCCGGTTATCTTCGGCGTGCGCCCCGAGGATATGGCGGCGCACGACCCTGCGGCGGGCGACGGCGACGGAAACACCGTGACGGCGCGGGCGGATGTGGTGGAAACCCTGGGGTCGGAGATCTTCGTCTATCTGACCTGCGGAGTCCACTCCGTCGTTGCCCGGATGGAGGTGCCGGAGCGCCCGCTGACCGTGGGACAGACCCTAAGGGTGGACCTGAAGATGGTGAAGACCCATATCTTCGACAAGGAGACGTCACAGACCATCGTGTAACGAGAGCTTTGAAAATCTACCCTCTTTGTCATTCCCGCGAAAGCGGGAACTCGGGGACAGATTTGAAATCTGTCCCCGAAAAAGGACTGGATTCCTGCTTCCGCAGGAATGACGATTTACCAAGTTTCGGCAGAAATTCAAAGTCTCGTAATGTATGAACCAAAACCATTTAACAAGGAGGCAGTTATGAAAAGAGCAAGGTTTTTTGTCGCGTTGGCGGTCCTGCTGTGCGTGGGACTGATGTCGGCAACCGCTTTCGCTGCGGTTGACTGGAAGCAGTCCCAGGGGACCGAGATCCGTTTTCTGATGAACAAGCATCCCTTTACGACCTTCATCGAACCGAAGGTGGCCGAGTTCGAGAAACTGACCGGCATCAAGGTGGTGATCGAGGCCTTCCCGGAGGATCAGTACCGGAACAAGCGGACGATCGAACTCAACGCCGGCGGCAAGGTGGACGGCTACATGATCATGCCGGGCCAGGATGACCTCCATTACTGGAAGGCGGGGTGGCTCCAGCCCCTGGACGCGTACATCGCCGATCCCAAGCTGACCGATCCGGCCTGGGATCCGAAGGACTTCTTCGCCAGTTTTGCCAAGGCTTCTTCGGTGGACGGCAAGCAGATCGGCATTGTCATCAACGCCGAGACGTCGCTTTTGGCATATCGCAAGGACCTCTTCGCGAAGTTCAAACAAAAGGTTCCCGCGACCATGAAGGAACTCGAGCAGGTCGCCAAGTTCTTCTATGGCAAGGAGGTGGACGGCAAGAAGATGGTCGGCATCACGCTGCGCGGGAAAGGGGCGGCGGCCACCTCCCAGTGGGTGGACTTCCTCTACACCTTCGGCGGCTCCTGGACGAACGCCCGGGGCCAGTCGAACTTCGCCTCTGCCGAGGACATCGCGGCCTTCAAGTTCTACGGCGATCTGCTCCGCAAATACGGCCCCCAGGGCGGCACGATGCTCCACTGGGCGGAAAGCACCTCAAGCTTCATGGAGGGCAAGGCGGCCATGATCTATGACGCCAACGTGTTCAAGGCCCTCTACGAGAATCCCAAGGAATCCAAGGTGGCCGGCAATGTAGGTTATGCCGTAATCCCGGCGGGTCCCAAGGGCAAGCGGCTGCCCCACGTCTCCAACTGGAGCCTGTCGATCAGCAAGACCAGCACACCCGAGCGGCAGAAGGCGGCATGGCTCTTCGTCCAGTGGGCGACCAACAAGGAGAACTGCCTGGGCGCGCTCCTCGCCGGGGTGCCTTCGGGAAGGGCTTCGTCCTGGAAATCCAAGGAATACAAGGCGGGAGACAAGCAGCCGGACTGGACTGCAGCCACGATGAAATCCTTTGAAATCGGCCAGGGCCAGTGGAACCCGCCGGTCATCAACGTTCCCGAGATCCGCGACATCACCGGCCAGGTGATCGTGGCCGCGATCGAGGGGAAGGATGTGGCCGACGCGGCCAAGAAGGCGGCCGAGCAGATGGACAAGAAGATGGAAAAGTAACTGTTTTTACCGGGTCTGCCCGCCTTTGTTGAGAACGCGGGCGGACCCGGCACAGGGATGGATCCGGCAAGTTTCCCTATCCCGTCCGCGGGCGATCCCCCGGACGGGATAGGGATCACCGCGGTGACGCAATCGGAGACATTCTCGGAGACGCACTATTCGGGATCAGGACGCCGCCATGAAGAACGCCTTTCATGCCATCTCCCGTTTCATTGACCGCCGCCAGCCCTTTTTCTTCCCGGCGCCGGCGGTGGCGGTCCTGTTTCTGATCGTCATCCTTCCCATCGTCTTCAACCTCTACCTGACCTTCACCAAGTGGACCGTCGGGCTGGGGCAGCCACGCTTCATCGGCCTCGCGAATTTCGTCGAACTTTTCGGGGACGAGCGCGTCTGGAACGGCGTGAAGGTGATGGTCTATTTCAGCGGCGCGAGCCTTGCTCTCGAACTGGCGCTGGGGCTGCTGATCGCGATCTATTTCAACCGCGCCTTCAAGGGGAGCGAGCTCGTCCAGGCGATCTACATCATCCCGTTTGCCGCGACGCCGGTCGCCGTCGCGCTGATCTGGCGGATCATGCTGAACCCCGAAATCGGGGTGCTCAACTACCTGCTCACGAGCGTCGGGCTTCCCGCAAGCCTCTGGGTCAGCAGCGAGACGATGGTGGTTCCGGCTCTGGTGATGGTCGACGTCTGGAAATGGACGCCGATGATCACGCTGATCGTGCTGGCCGGCCTCAAGTCCCTGCCGCAGGACCCCTATGAGGCGGCGCGGATCGACGGTGCGAGCCCCTTGCAGATCTTCTGGTACATCACCCTGCCGCTGATCCGGCCGGTGCTGATTGCGGCGCTGATGCTCCGTTCCCTGGACAACCTCAAGGAGTTCGACATGATCTACACGATCACCCAGGGCGGGCCGGGCATCGCCTCCGAGACGCTCTACCTCTATTCCTACAATGTCGGCTTCAACTTCTTCAAGGCCGGGTACGGGTCGGCCCTGATGGTGGTCGTATTTCTGATCGTGCTGGTGTTCAACGTGGTCATGAACCGTCTGCGGCGCGACGCGCCTGCGGTCTGAACGGGGGAGATATTTTGCGCAACTTGGAAATCAGATCCCTTAAAGCGCGCATTGGAGATTTTTCGGGGCACCCTGCCCCCGCAGCGTAGCGCCCGCAAAGACGACTGTTTGAGCGCGGAGCGCGAGTTTCGTCTTTGCAGCGAAGCGAGGAGGAGCAGGGTCGGAAAATGTCCAGCGCGCGGAGGGATCACGATTTCCAATAATCTCAGGGAGAGAACATGTCGGGAATCCGGATGGGCAATGCAATCAAGTCGATCCTCTTTTATACGGGGGCCTTTGCGCTGTGCGCGCCACCGCTGTTCGTCTTCGTCTGGATGATCCTGACCGGCCTCAAGACCGGCGTGCAGAACATCTCCTACCCTCCGGAGTTCTTTTTTCTGCCCACGCTGGAGAACTTCCGGGCGGTCTTCCAGCAGTACAATTTCCTGCGATATCTTATGAACAGCCTCGTCATCGCCACCCTCGCCACGGCCATATCCCTAATCCTGGGACTGCCCGCGGCCTATTCCATCGCCAAGTACCGGCAGGGCAAGATCGGCATCCTGATCCTGGTTGCCCGGATGACGCCGTTCGTGAGCTACCTGCTGCCCTGGTACATCATCTTCCGCTACCTGAAGCTGATCGACACCTTCACCGCCCTGACGATCACCCACCTGATCATCACGATGCCGATGGTGATCTGGCTGATGGTCTCCTTTTTCGAGAGTATGCCCGGCGAACTGGAAGACGCGGCGATGATCGACGGCTGTTCCCGCTGGCAGAGCTTCATCCGGATCGTGCTGCCGCTCGTGCGAAACGGCATCGCCACCTCGGCGATCATGTCCTTCATCTTCTCGTGGAACCAGTTCCTCTTCTCGCTGATTCTCTCGGGTCCGAGGACCAAAACCGTGCCGGTCGCCGTCTACAATTTCATTTCCTACGGGAAGATCGACTGGGCCGGCATCGGCGCCGCCGCCACCCTGATCGTCCTGCCGGTTTCCGTCTTCGCCTTCTTCGTGCGGAAATCCATCGTCCAGGGCCTCACGATGGGCGCCTTGAAGGATTGAGGCCTTCGCCTGCGGCGCCTTCCTCCTTCGATATTGATATGCCGATCTATCATTCAGACAAGTTTTGACAAATCATCCGATTTTTGATATAATTACAATCATTAGGAAAATTGATTCCATGATCGATGACATCAGGCAGAAGACTGCTGCCGGACAGTATTAATATTCAAGGCATGCGGTTGATCAGACCATCAAGCGACGCATTGCCGTCCATGAGGTAACCGAGGCCATCGCGTCACAAAGTCTGATTATTGAGGATTATCCGGATGACAAGTACGGCCCGAGCTGCCTGGTATTCGGCGTTACGGGAGCAGGTCGTCCGCTGCATATCCAGTGCAGCTATCCCGATCGGCCGCTGGTTAAAATCATAACGGCCTATGAGCCCGATAAAGACCTATGGATCGATTATAAGATTAGGAGGAAGTAACGATGGGAAGCAGAATCAAGGAAGCATACAGCGAGCAGTCCGTGACGTATACGCTAGAAATGGATGGGAAATTCTACATCGTAGAACATGTGCCGGCCAGGGTGTGCCTGGAGACGGGGGAACAGTATTTTGCCCCGGAGACGGTTGAAAAAATTCAGAAGATCATCTGGGGACAAAGAAAGCCGGTCAAGGTTATCGAAACCCCTGTTTATGAATTCGGGGTAGCCGCTGCGAGTTTTTAAGGACGGATATCCCCTTTTAGGTCATGAATGGAAGAACAATAGATACTTGATAAAAATACTCCGATAATCAATAAAATAATCTCCCACTAATATCAAGATTTTGTGTATACATACAAGACTGGCGCATATCATTTTCATGAACCGCGCACTTACTCCGCTACAAATACAAAGTGAGAGGCGGGATGATCTGGCTGGGTCATTGAATGTGATTTGAAAGCGCGTATATGTAAGACTGAGATAGGTTGAAAAATATGGACACCAATGTTTAGGTAGAAAGACCAAAACGGAGGTGTGAAAATGGAAAGAGTACCGAACGGGCGATACACGAAGGAGTTTCGAGAGGAAGCGGTAAAGATGGTG
>Ga0247841_10003583_pt1 | contig 28327 bp, 29 predicted proteins | sample LaCruzMarch2015__2_FD_192410 | JGI IMG/M metagenome (GOLD analysis project Ga0247841, IMG submission 192410) | Freshwater microbial communities from meromictic Lake La Cruz, Castile-La Mancha, Spain - LaCruzMarch2015_18m | ecosystem: Environmental > Aquatic > Freshwater > Lake | place: Spain... | reverse complement strand
CGGTGGTTGTATTTATTCCGATGCTTTTTATAACAGGCGTTACAGGCATTATGTTTAAGGAGCTGGCCGTCATTATTATTGTCACGCTCATGGCGTCTCTTTTTACAGCAGCTACATTTACTCCTATGCTATGCGCTAAATGGATGAAACTGAGGGTTGGAAGAAAAGGCCTTTTCGGGAAATTTTATGACATATCAGAGAAATTTTTTAAATCCACCGAAGAGCTTTACGCAAGTTCTCTTCGTTGGTGCCTTAGGCATAAAAAGATTATTTTAGTCGGATTTTCTCTGATATTTATAGCAAGTTTATTTCTGATCCCTTTTATAGGCAATGAATTTTCTCCGGAAGAGGATTCCGGAGACTTGAGGATCAACGTAGAGCTTACCATGGGTACAAGGGTAGAGGAGACAGACAAAGTAGCTGGCGTACTGGAAGGCATCTTCCAGAAAGAAGTGCCTGAGGCTGTGTATTTTTATGTGAGAAGTGGAAATGTGGCAGGGATAGGCAGGAGCCTTGGCCAGTCCGCAGGTACTCATATAGTTGCGTGCGGGACAAAACTGGTTCCGAAGACGGAAAGAAAGAGGTCTGTTGACGAAGTTGCGCAAAGTTTAAGAAAAAGCATAAACAACCTGCCGGGCGTAGTCAAGACAGACGTTACAACAGGAAATCCCATAGGCAGGATGATAAGCGGTATGGGAGGAAAAGCAGTGCAGGTGGAGATTATCGGTAATTCGTTTGAGGATACTGATAAATTTGCGCTGGAAATCAAGAGTATGATGGAAAAGGTTCAGGGCGCAGTGGATGTTTCAATATCAAGGGAGTTAAAAAGACCGGAGCTGAAGATACAGGTGGACAGGCAGAAAGCAGCGAATCTTGGCTTGAATATGCAGACTATAGCGTCGACCTTTAAAAGTTACATAGAAGGCTCAACCGCCACAAAGTACAGGGAAAAAGGCGAGACCTACGATATATATGTAAGGCTTGAAGAAAACTCCAGGTCAAAGATAGAGGACATAGAAAACCTTTATGTGGTGTCCCCGTTCACTAAAAAGCAGATAAAATTTGCGAATTTTGCGACAGTAGAAGAGGCGAAAGGCCCTGTAAGTATCACGCGCCAGAACAGGGAAAGGGTGGTAAAGGTGGAGTGTAATACATACGGCCGCTCTACGGGAAAAGTAGTGGAGGATATTAAAAAAGAATTGAAAAATCTGCCCATGCCTTCTGATATGATGGTGAATTTCGGAGGAGATGCTGAAGAGCAGGCAAAGGCGTTTCAGGATCTGGCGCTGTTACTTATAATAGGCGTGATACTGGTTTACATGGTAATGGCGGCGCAGTTTGAATCATTGTTGGATCCTTTTATTGTCATGTTCAGCGTGCCTTTTACGTTTACAGGCGTGCTCGTAGCGTTTTTTATCACAAACACGACTTTAAGCATAATAAGTTTCCTGGGAATGGTCATGCTCATGGGTATAGTCGTAAATAATGCCATTGTGCTGATAAGTTATATAAATATATTGAGGGCCAGGGGCCTTAATATCATGGATGCGGTTACGCAAAGCGGCAAGGAGAGATTGAGGCCTGTTCTTATGACCACGATTACCACGCTTGCCGGGCTTCTGCCGCTCGCATTATCAAGAGGCGAGGGGTCAGAGACCTGGAACCCGCTCGGGATCACCATGATAGGCGGCCTGGCAGTGTCGACGTTTATCACGATGCTTTTCGTCCCGACCCTCTACGCTGTCTTTGAATCAAAAATTAAAAACAAGAGGATCGCGCCATGAAGATGGTAATGATAGTTTACAATGAGGCAATGGATTTGGAAGTGATGGAGGTATTGCACGGGTGCGTGCTGAAGAACTATACAAAGATCCCCGGCATATTCGGAAAAGGCAATACCTCGGGCACTCACATGGGAGATGATATATGGCCCGGGAAAAACAATATCCTCTATATTTCATGCAGCGATGAAGACGCAAAACAACTGCTCGTATGCGTTAAAAATCTCCGCTTAAAACTGGGCAAGGAAGGTGTTAAGGCATTTGTCTGGAACCTGGAAGAATCTACGGAATAATTTTCTCGCCTTGTAACATTTTTTATGATATAACATAACATTATGAATATTCAGGATGGATGGGAAAAGGCGTTAAAATATACCAAAATTATAAGGCCCAGGCCTAAGGATCTATTGACCTTTGAGGCCACAGAGGTTCCGTATATATTTTTATCCGAGTCTCTGGTTAATTTGGGAGATACTGTGGTAAGAAAAGGCCAGGTGATGGTGGAAAAACCCGCAATAATCCTTCCCTCTAACATGCCTCAATTTGAGGGTTTTGATTTTGATAAAGAATTTCAGTCCGGGCAGGACATGCTTTTAAATTTTCTGCTTGTCAGGGGGGTTACTTTCCCTTCCCTGAAGTATAACAATAAGACCTATTCCCTTGATGTTTACGAGGGCCACCTCGAAAAAGCAGTCGGGTACTATTCCGATAAGCTGCAGCAGGGAGAAGACGTCTCTAACGGCCTGGTAGTGGGGCCGGAAGATTCCTGGCAGTTTTCCATCCTCATTTTTATAGCCACTCAGATAATGCGTTCTGCAGACGGCGATATTAAAAGACTTTTGGAAAAATTCAGAGAAGAGCGGGACAGCCGGTCATGAATTCCTTAGCCAATTTAGCCCCGACGCATCGGGGCTAAATTCAACGGCAATTATGCATCTGGATAAAAAAGATATAAAGAACTTTACCCCGGAAGAGTTCAAGAAAGAGCTGGAAAAAATTTCAGAGCCTTCGTACAGGGCTGAGCAGATATTTTCCTGGATCTATAAAAAAGGCGCTTGCGATTTTAGCGCCATGAATAACCTGCCCAAAGTTTTAAAAGACAAATTGTCCGAGTATTATTATATAGGCGCGATAAAGCCTTTAAAGCACCTGAAATCGATTGACCATACAGAAAAATTTTTATTTGAGCTGGAAGACGGTAATCTGATAGAGACAGTTTTGATATATGCCTGGAAGAGAGAAACTCTGTGCATATCCACCCAGGCAGGATGTAAGTTCGCGTGTTCATTCTGCGCGAGCGGCATGAACGGTTTTAAAAGAGATCTAAACGTTTCAGAAATATTGAGCCAGATACTGTCTATTGAACATAATCTGAAGCATAAGATAACAAATTTTGTCTTTATGGGCATGGGAGAGCCTTTGGATAATTACGAAAATGTTTCAAAGGCTATAAAAATAATGAATTCCAAAAAGGCAATGGGCATAGCTGCCAGAAGGATCACTGTTTCTACTTCCGGCATAATTCCCGGCATTGAAAAATTTAAAGAGTTAGGCCTGCAGGTTAATTTGTCCATATCTCTTCACGCTGCTAATGATGAATTACGCTCGAGGCTTATGAGCGTTAATAAAAAGTATCCTCTCGAGGAACTTTTAAATTCCTGCGAAGACTACATGGAAAATGGCGGCAGGATGTTGACATTTGAATATATAATAATTAAAGGCATAAATGATTCGCAAAAGGATATAAATGAGCTGGTAAGGGCTGCGAGGAGGCTGAAGGCAAAAGTAAATCTGATAGCTTACAGCCCGGTGCCGGGACTTAATTACGAGGCGCCTTTTGAAGAAGACGTGAAAGTCTTTGAGGATAAGCTGCTCAAAAGAGGCGTTAATGTGACCATAAGGGATTCCAAAGGTAAAGATATAATGGCTGCCTGCGGCCAGTTAGCCGCAGCCTAGTTGTTGGGAGAGGGAATGGGTATAAAAAAGTGGCCGAAAGATGAAAGGCCCAGGGAAAAGCTTTTTAAATACGGTGAGCATACGCTGACAAATGCGGAGTTATTGGCGATATTGTTCCGGAGCGGGATTAAAGGCGCGAGCGCAGTGGACTTAGGACGGGAAGTGGTGGCGCATTTTAAGACATTCAGGAATATGAGTCACACCAATATTTCTGAAATGAGAGGCTTTAAAGGCCTGGGTGATGCGAAGATCGCGCAGCTGAGGGCCAGCTTTGAGATAGCCAGACGGTTCATGTCCGAGCCTAAAAAGGCTTCCCAGGCTGTAAAATCCCCAAAAGACGTAGTCAGGATTTTTATGCCGCGGCTCAGGGATATTAAAAAAGAAGTATTTCAGATATTGCTGTTGAACACTAAAAACCATATAATAGATATAATTGAAATAGAAGAAGGTAGCGTGAACCAGGCTAGTCCCCAGATAAGGGAGATAGCTTTAAAAGCGCTTCAAAATTTTGCGGCAGGGATAATTGCGGTTCACAATCACCCTTCAGGCGATCCTGAGCCCAGCAAAGAGGATATGATGTTTACCAAGAATCTTGCGACAGCCTGCAGGGCCCTTGAGATAGATGTCATGGATCATATAATAATAGGGGATAATAAGTATTACAGCTTTACGGAACACAAGTGCCTGTAGCTCAGTCCGGATAGAGCGGCTGGCTTCGAACCAGTAGGCCGCAGGTTCAAATCCTGCCAGGCACGCCAAAATATCAAACAGGATTTGAAGAGAGTCCCGATAGATGCGACCGAATAGGGAGCATCTGGTATCGGGACGAATGGCCGACCCGTAGCGAAGCGAAGGGCGCCAAATCCTGCCAGGCACGCCAGTATTAATAAATTATTGACGAAGTTTTTAACCTGTGATATTATCTAAACTTAACGTCTGAACTGAAAATACGCCCCCATAGCTCAGTTGGTAGAGCACCTGACTCTTAATCAGGGTGTCACAGGTTCGAGCCCTGTTGGGGGTACCAAATTATTTGTACCCAATGGGGCGGATGGCGGAATTGGCAGACGCGCTAGCCTTAGGAGCTAGTGGGGATACCCTTGGAGGTTCAAATCCTCTTCCGCCCACCAAGTGATTTAAGGATTTGTTATTTGAGATTAATGCGGGAGTAGCTCAGTGGTAGAGCTTCTCGTTGCCAACGAGAAGGTCGCGGGTTCGAACCCCGTCTCCCGCTCCATTTTTTATAACCAAAACCTTTAAAGGAGGAGTAAGATGCGCATGCTAGATTTTTTGAACGAAAAGGCAGTATCTGCGGATTTGAAATCCCAGGACAAGAATAACACCATAAAGGAGCTTGTAGACCTTTTGGTAAAATCAGGCCAGCTGAAGTCAAGGGATAAGGATGCTGTGGTAAAGGTGCTTTTAAACAGAGAGGCCCTCGGCTCAACAGGAATAGGCCAGGGAGTAGCCATACCTCACGGAAAATGCGAACATGTGAGCGAACTCATAGGCGCTTTCGGGATATCCAAGAGCGGCATAAAGTTTGATTCGTTGGACGGGGAACCCGCGTATATATTTTTTCTGCTTCTGGCTCCCATAGAATCCTCAGGCCCGCATCTTAAGGCCCTGGCGCGCATCTCAAAATTATTGAAAGACAAGTATTTCAGGGATACGTTAAAAGGCTCTGACAACGAAAAGTCGTTAATTAAAATCATAAAAGACGAAGACGCGAGAAGGGCTTGATAAAAATGCGAAGATTAAAATGGCTGTATCCCGGGATGAAAATAAAACGCTGGATCTTTACTTCTGGCACAGGAGTCTTGTTGGTTGCAATAGGCTCTATCGTACTCATACTTAAAAAATTCTCGGGCTCAGAAACCATGGGCATAACTGTTATAATCCTTGGCGCGCTGATAATCATATATGGCATGAAAAGGATGTTAAAGTCATTTGTAGCTGTTTTTCTGCCGCAGAGAGAAAAAGAACTGGTTGATATCATGTATCATTACAGCCAGCTTGAAAAAGGGCCCAAGGTAGTGGTCATAGGCGGAGGCACAGGGCTTTCAACTATTTTGCACGGCTTAAAAGAGCATACAAGTAATATCACGGCAATAGTAACTGTTGCGGATGACGGCGGATCCTCAGGAAGGCTTAGGGAACAATTCGGCATACTCCCTCCGGGAGACATAAGAAATTGCCTGGTGGCGCTTGCTGACGCAGAACCTTTGATGAGGGAGTTATTTCAGTTCAGGTTCGGAAGCGAATCAGAGTTAAGCGGCCATAGTTTCGGCAATCTGTTTATAACAGCGATGTGTAAAGTGACCGGAGATTTTGAAAAGGCAATCAAGGAATCATCCAAGGTACTTGCGATAAGAGGAAGGGTTATTCCTTCCACGTTTGAAAAAGTAAAACTTGTGGCGGAATATCAAAACGGCCAGACAACAGTGGGCGAGACAAAGATAGTTAAGCAAAACGCGCCTATAAAAAGGGTTTACCTGGACCCGGCTAATTGCAAAGCCAGCAAAGAATCGTTCGATGCAATAGGAGAGGCGGACATAATAGTACTTGGCCCGGGAAGTTTATATACCAGCGTTATACCTAATCTTTTAGTAGAAGGCATAGCGGAGAAAATCGCCCAGTCCAAAGCTCCGAAAGTATATATCTGCAATGTAATGACGCAGTCCGGAGAGTCAGATAATTACACGGCATTTGACCACATGAACGCGCTTATATCCCATACGCGGCCTGATATAATTAATTATTGCATCGTAAACGCCGGAAAAGTCCCAAAAGAACTTCTCAAGAAGTACGAAGAAGAAGGCGCTTACCCTGTTGTGGCTGACTCGGATAAGATTATCGAGAATGGCTACAATGTAATAGAAGGCGATGTAGTGAATACCCAGAATTATGTAAGGCACGACGCTAAAAAACTCTCAAAGGTTATTATAGACCTTACCCTGAAGACAAAAGGCAAAAAGATTTCCATAGATTAAAGCGGGTTTGTCATGCTGATAGAAAAAAAGTTAACCATTCAAAATGAGTTGGGGCTTCACGCCAGGCCTGCGGCGCTGTTTGTACAGATAGCCAATAAGTACGAAAGCGACATTGTAGTAAAAAGAGGCAGGCAGGAAGTGAACGGTAAGTCCATAATGGGGCTCTTGACGCTTGCGGCTGAAAAAGGCGCAATACTTCATATCAAAGTAAACGGTCCTGACGCCAAAGAGGCAGTGCAGGAACTTGAAAAGGTAATACTGGGAGATATTCCATAATGTCATTAAAAGGTATACCGGCTTCGCCCGGGATAGCCATAGGCAAGGCTTTTTTATTTGATACAGGGCAGCTTGTAGTAACCGAAAGGGATATCAAGCAGGACGCTATCCCTTCCGAAATAACCCGCTTTGAAGAAGCCCTTATAAAAACGCGTTCAGAAATCCTAGGTATCCAGAAAAAGATTTCCAAAGAAATGGGCGGTCAGCACGCAGAAATATTTAATGCCCATCTCCTGGTCCTGGAAGACAGGATGCTGATAGAAGAGATTATAGAAGGGCTTAAAAAAGACCGCAAGTGCGTTGAATATATATTTTCGAGAGTCATAGCCAAATATATAAAGGTCTTTTCTAAAATGAATGATCAGTACCTCAAAGAAAGGACCAGCGACATAGAAGACGTGGGCAAGAGGATTTTAAAAAATCTTATAGGAGCCCAGGAAAAAACGCTTAGCGATCTGACAGAAGAGGTCATAGTGGTGGCGTATGACCTTTCCCCTTCAGACACCGCTAACATGCACAAAAAGAATGTAAAAGGATTTGTCACTGATATAGGCGGCAGGACTTCTCATACAGCGATCATGGCAAAGTCGCTGGAGATCCCGGCTGTGGTAGGTCTTGAAAAAGCCACTGCTAAAATAAAGCCCGGGGATATGCTGATCGTGGACGGGACAGGCGGGGTAGTGATAATCAATCCCGACAAGATAACCCTTAAAAAATATGAGACAAAACAGGAGAAATTCGTAGCGTTTGAGAAAATACTTTTAGATTTTAAAGATAAGCCTGCTGTCACTATTGACGGATATAAGGTGGAGGTCTCGGCAAATATAGAATTGCCGGAAGAGGTCAGTTCCGTAATCGCGCATGGCGCAGAGGGTATAGGGTTATACCGCACGGAATTTCTTTACATGAATAGAAACGACGTCCCTGACGAGGAAGAACAGTTCGAGGCGTATAAAAAAGTTGCTGCCAGGCTTTCCAAGGGTCCTGTTATAATCCGCACGCTTGACCTGGGAGGAGATAAATTTTTATCCCAGCTTAAAGTCCCGCACGAGATGAACCCGTTCCTTGGATGGCGGGCGATAAGATTCTGTCTTGCAAAACCCGAGGTGTTCAAGGTCCAGTTAAGGGCGATACTCCGCGCCAGCGTATTTGGAAATATAAAGATCATGTTCCCCATGATATCCGGTCTTGGAGAACTCAGGCAGGCAATAAAGGTCCTGGAAGAGGCAAAACAGGAATTAAGAAATAAAAAACAGGATTTCAAAGACGATATAGAAGTCGGGGCAATGATAGAGATCCCTTCTGCCGCGCTTACCTGCGACCTTCTTGCCAAAGAAGTGGATTTTTTCAGCATAGGCACCAATGACCTTATACAATATTCCCTGGCAGTAGACAGGGCGAATGAGAAGATAGCGTATCTCTACAAGCCGACCCATCCTGCTGTCCTGAGGCTCATAAAAAATATAATAGATTCAGGCCACAAAGAAAATATATGGGTAGGTATGTGCGGAGAAATGGCGGCTGAGCCGGGATTTGTTTTGATTTTATTGGGGCTGGGCCTGGACGAATTCAGCATGAGCCCGGTAGTCATTCCGGAAGTAAAATACGTTATCAGCAATGTAAGATTCGAGGATGCCAAAAAAGTCGCGGAAGAGGCATTGACCCTGCCTACAGGCGAAGAAGTGGAAGCTTTTACAAACAAGAGATTGAATGAGCTGATCCCCTGGCTCAAGAAGACCAAGAAACAGGCATAATCCTTCAGCATGAATAAACTGGAAAATTTGAAATTAATAAAAAAGCTGGACCGCTCGGACATGCTGAAGTTTATTTCTGATCTGCCGGCCCAATGCCGCGACGCCTACAAAATAGGAAATTCCGCCGATATAAACAAGCCTCTCATAAAAATAAATAATATAGTATTCGCAGGCGTAGGAGGCTCAGGCATAGGCGCTGATCTGGTAAAAGTCTATCTCCAGGACGAGCTGAAGATACCTGTATCAATATGCCGCAATTACGCATTGCCTGATTTTGTCGCAGAGGATACGCTTTTATTCTGCTCGAGCTATTCAGGCAATACAGAGGAGACGCTTTCCTGTTTTGAGAAGGGACTTAAGGAAAAAGCCTTTATGATAACCTTAGGCTCAGGCGGCAGGCTGAAAGAATCAGCTTTAAAAAATAATATCCGGCACGTGACTATTCCTGCGGGTTATCCGCCCAGGACAGCTGTCGGATATATGTCCATAACAGTACTGGCTATCCTGGCCAAACTCGGCCTTATAAAAGATAAAGAAAACGACGTAAAAGAACTTTGCGGGGTCCTTTCTGATATCAGGGATAAAGAGATAGGATTTCAAACACCTCTCGCAAAAAATATCTCCAAACAAATAGCGGTAAAACTTTATAAAAAATATCCCGTGGTATACGGCACAGCTGATACCACAGAAGCTGTAGCTATGAGATGGAGAGAGCAGATTGCCGAGAACGCGAAAGCGCTTTCGTCCGGGAATATTTTTCCTGAAATGAACCATAACGAGATCGTGGGATGGAAATTCCCTAAAAATATTTTGAAGGATTTTAAGGCCGTAATACTCTCTGATAAAGATGACCACGAAAGAGTGAAAGAGCGCATAAGGATCATCAGCGGGATTATAAAAAAATCCGGCTCAGAAGTCATTTTATTGAAACAAGATTCTGGCGGAAGGCTCGCGAGGATATTTTCTCTTTTGTACATAGGGGATTTTGTGAGTTTTTATCTGGCGATACTCAATAGTATTGACCCGACGCCGGTGGAAGCGATAGATTATCTGAAAAAAGAACTGGGGAAGATATGAAAGTATTATTATTAGCCGCGGGATACGCCACCAGGCTGTATCCGTTGACATTGAATACCCCGAAGCCGCTTCTTCCTGTGGCAGGCAAGACTGTCATGGGTTATATATTTGACCTGATCGAGCCTTTAAAAGAGGTGGACGAAGTATTTATCGTGACGAATGAAAAGTTTTTCAGAAATTTTGAAGACTGGAAGAAAACTTTTAAAAGCTCCAAAAAAATAACAGTCGTGGATGACGGCACGACCTCCAACGAGACCAGGCTGGGCGCCACAGGCGACATAGAATTCGTGATAGAGAAGAAAAATATAAAAGACGACCTACTGGTTTTGGCGGGAGATAACCTTTTTAAGGCAGATCTCTCGATATTTACAAAATTCTGCGCGTCAAAAAGGCCTTCTATCACCATAGGCCTTTATGATATAAAAGACTTGATTCTTGCGATCAAATACGGTATAGTATCCGTTGATAAAAATAATCAGGTCATTGATTTGAGGGAAAAGCCGGCTAATCCGCCTTCCACTCTCGCAGCGATGTGCCTTTATTTCTTCCCGAAAGAAAGACTGGACATAATGAAGAGTTATCTGGAAATGGATAACTCTAAAGACGCGCCGGGTTATTTCCTGGAATGGCTTTATAAAAGAGAACCGATGTTCGGTTACATCTTTAAAGATAAAAAGTGGTTTGATATCGGCGACAAGAAATCATTGGAAGAAGCTGATAAAGAATTCAGAAAGGAGTAGAAATGCCTAAGGGAAAATATTACGTTACTTCGGAGTCAGTAGGCGAGGGCCATCCTGACAAGCTGTGCGATCAGATATCGGATTCCATACTCGATGAAGTCCTGCGCCAGGATTCCAGGGGCAGGGTTGCGTGCGAGACGTTTGTCACCATGGGCCTTATTATAGTGGGAGGGGAAATCACCACCACTGCCTATGTAGATGTAATAAATACCGCAAGAAAAGTGGTCAGGGAAATCGGCTACACAGACCCTAAATATGGAATGGATTATGAGACTTGCGCTGTTGTGAATACGATACATGCTCAGTCTCCTGACATTTCACAGGGCGTAGATAAAGGCGGAGCAGGCGACCAGGGATTCATGGTAGGTTACGCGTGCGACGAAACACCTGAACTGATGCCTTTACCTATTATGCTTGCGCATAAGCTTGTCAGAAAAATGGCTGAAGTGAGAAGGTCTAAGGCGTTGAAATATCTCGGGCCTGATTCCAAAAGCCAGGTGACAGTCGAGTATAAAGACGGTAAGTTTGTTCGTATAAATTCAGTGGTCCTTGCATCCCAGCATACAGAAGAGATCCTGGATAAAACCGGCGAGCACATAACAGAAAAGGCGAGAAAAGAGATTATAGAAAAAATCGCCGGGCCTGTGCTGGGTAAGCTGGTTGACAGCAAGACAGAATATTACGTGAATCAGACAGGCAAGTTTTTGATAGGCGGGCCCCAGTCTGATACAGGCATGACAGGAAGAAAAATAGTTGTGGATACATACGGCGGGATCGTACCTCACGGCGGCGGAGCTTTTTCAGGCAAGGATCCGACCAAGGTTGATCGTTCAGGCGCGTATATGGCCAGATATGTTGCGAAAAATGTGGTAGCCGCAGGCTTTGCCAAAAAATGTTGCATACAGTTAGCGTATGTAATAGGAAAAGCAGAACCTTTGGCAGTAATGGTGGATACGTTCGGCACAGGAAAGATTTCAGAAGAAAAGATTTCAGCGTTGATACGGGAACATTTTGACCTGACCCCGAGGGGAATAATAACAGAGCTGGATCTTTTGAAACCTATTTATAGAAAGACAGCTGCGTATGGACATTTCGGCAGGGAAGATCAGGGTTTTACATGGGAAGAGACAGATAAAGTGGATTTACTAAAGAAAGGTTGCGTTTGCCCGGCATGAAATACGATATAAGCAATATAAAGTTAGCACCTACCGGAAAATTAAGAATAGAATGGGCGAATGAAAATATGCCTGTCCTTAAGCTTATTAGGGAAAGATTCTCCAAAGAAAAACCATTGAAGGGTATAAAGGTAAGCTCGTGCCTGCACGTAACTACAGAGACAGCTGTTTTAATGCATACCCTGAAATCAGGCGGGGCAGATGTGAATCTCTGCGCGTCGAATCCTCTCAGCACCCAGGACGATGTGGCTGCGTCTCTGGTAAAAGATTTCGGCATACCTGTTTTTGCCAGACGAGGAGAGAATAACGATGTTTATTATTCTCATATAGAAAGTTCTCTGGCGCTCGAGCCGCATATTACGATGGACGACGGCGCAGACCTTGTGTCTACGATACATAAATCCAAAAAACACCTTGTGCCTGGCATGTTAGGCTCGACAGAAGAAACCACCACGGGCATAATAAGGTTAAGAAGCCTGGAGCAGAATAAAAAGCTTCTTTTCCCTGTTATTGCCGTGAATGACGCTGATACAAAACACCTTTTTGATAATCGTTACGGCACAGGCCAGTCAACAGTGGACGGCATTATCAGGGCTACGAACGTTCTTCTGGCAGGTAAGATCGTTGTAGTGCTTGGCTATGGCTGGTGCGGCAGGGGATTTGCCATGCGCGTCAGAGGCATGGGTGCAAATGTCATTATTACAGAAATTGATCCCACTAAGGCGCTCGAGGCAGTCATGGACGGTTATTCAGTGATGCCCATGAAAGAAGCTGCTGTAAAAGGAGATTTATTTGTAAGCCTTACAGGCAATACCACGGTTATTGCAGGCGAGCATTTTAAAGTTATGAAAGACGGGGCAATAGTCGCTAACTCAGGCCATTTCAATGTCGAGATAGATATTCCCGCTCTTGAAAAAATGAGTTCCAAGAAGCGCGTTATCCGTAACGGGGTTGAAGAGTACACTACTAAAGACGGCAGGCGCATAAATCTTTTAGGCGAAGGAAGGCTGGTAAATCTCGCGTGCGCAGAAGGCCATCCGGCGATAGTCATGGATATGAGTTTTGCGAACCAGGCCCTTGCCGCAGAGTATCTTGTAAAGAATCATAAAAAGCTCACTAAGAAAGTCTACAGGATGCCAGAGGCCATAGATAAAGAAATAGCCAGGCTTAAACTGAAAAGCATGGCTGTTAAAATAGACACATTGACCCCCCTGCAGGAAAAGTATCTCGCCAGCTGGGAATCCGGTACTTAATATAGGGACGGTTCTAGAGCTAAAGCTAGAACCGTCCCTTTTTATTAAAGTTTAATAAAATCTAAAACAGCGCTATTTTTATTAAACACCCTGTCTTTATAGCTACTCCATTTATAATCACCAGGATATTCTATGATTTGGGCTCTTACAGGATTAGCCTCAATGTAGTTTATGCAGTTAAGTATATATTTATCTTTGTAAACTACCATGCTTTTAAACCTGTCTTGATGCAGATGACCTACTTTATCATAATTTTTATTAAACCATATCGCATAAGATAGATTTAGCCCCTGCATAATCTTAGATAGATCTTTTTGTCGTCGTGGTTCCATGATAAGGTGTACATGGTTTGGCATTAAGCAATACCCATACAATGAAAACTTATATTTAGATTTATATTTTTTTAATATCCTTAGATATGTATCGTAATCTCCTTTCTCTTTAAATATGTTTTGTTTTTGATTTCCTCTTGTCATCACATGATAACAAGCATTTTCTATTGTTATCCTAGGGCCTCTTGGCATAGGTACCACCTCCTACGTATATGACACAATCAATAGGAGATTTCTTTCAAAATAATAAACTTTATTAAATTAAAAAGGGGACACATCTCCGATTGGCTCTAGAACCGTCCCTAGTTTCTTATGAGGAAGATGCCGGCGGAGCCGAATAGTATATTTGCCAGGTGGGCTGAGAGAAATGGAGACAACGCCCCGCTTTTACCGAGGGCGATACAGCTTGCCATGAAGGCGTAATAAATAAATCCTATCACGATACTCATTCCTATTCCGAGCAGGGCAGTGGCCTTGCCTCTTTGCCTTACCCTTAAAGCAAAACCCGATCCTATCAGTATCACCACCAGGCTTGCGAAAGGAAAACTTATTTTCTGATGCAGGTCTACGCTGAGCCTTGTTATGAGTTTGGGAGAAGTCTCGGAAAAATTCTTTATATAGTTACGTAGTTCTAGAAAGCTCATATATTCATAGTTTGTGCCTTTAGATATAAGGTCTTTTGGTTTTTCCATGCTCATTATTTTTTCCTGGAAGAATTCAGGAGAGCCCAGAACCATGCCTTTATCGTCCAGCCTGTACATAAGCACATTTGAAAAAAGCCATTTCCCATCCGACCATTTTGCTTCGTGCGCGTTTATCTTCAGCGCGACATTATCTTTTTTATCCTGCTCCAGTATAGTAATGCCGTTCGCTATGTTGGAAGACGGGTCAAAATTATCTATGAATATGAGGCGGTTATTTTTCCCGTAAAGCGCTATATTGAAGATAGCTTTTTTATTGAAGGCCTTGCCTGTGTTAGCGTTATCTATGGAATTTTCTTTGATAGATACTGCCTTCCGCATGCTCTCGGGAAGGATTTTCTCTGACAATCCGAATATCAGTATGGTTATGGCGAGGCCTATATAGATAAAAGGCATTAGTATCCTGTGGATGCTTATGCCTGCCGCTCGCATGGCTGTTATTTCACCGTATTTATTCAGGGTGCCTAGTACGTATATGGCGGAAATGAGACTTGCGACCGGGGCAGTCTGTATGATTATCAGGGGTATCATTGATATGTAATATTCCCAGAGTACCCATATCCGTATATTATGCTTCAGTATCTCATCCAGAAGGCCGAACAGATCTATGATGATGTAGAGTGTGATAAATACCAGCAGGCAGTATAAAAAAGGCAGTATAAAATATTTGGCTATGTATTTATCCAGTATTTTCATTTGTTTAGGCTTCGATAGTTTTGCGAAGCAATAATATGCCTGCAGCGCCGATTATTATATTGGGTAGATACATCCATGATGCCGGGTTCCATACGCCTTTTAAAGACAGTGCTATGCTCGCAGCCATTAATAGATAGTATAGCACAATTATTCCGAGGGCTATGGCGAATTGTATGCTTTTTTCACCGCGCCTGGTGAATATTCCCAGAGGTATACCTATGAGTATAAATACCATGCTTGCGAATGATATGGAAATTTTTCTGTGGAATTCCGCGATAAGCGAGGGCGTGTCTACGTGGTATTTCCCAAGGCGCTTGATCTCGTTTTTGATTTCCTGAAAATTCATTTCCTTGGGTTTTTTCTCCGTGTAACCGCTTGAAGCCATTGATTCATCCACATTAAGCGTGAGAAAATATGTTTTGAAATTCAGTTTATAAAAATTTATGGGATTCTTGGGGTTTGGCTCGTCGCTTGTGCCGTTTATGAGTTTTAGTTTAACCGCGTTCTGATTTTCAAGCGTTATGAATTCGCCTTTCTCGGCTATGATAGTCCTGGTGGAGCGCTCGTCCTGCGGCTGGTATATGCGCACGCCTTTGAGTTTATTTTTATCGATCTCGTGTATGAATATTATGTAGCCTTTGAAGCTTTTTATAAATGTTCCCGGCTCGAGATATGCCGCGGGTGTTTTTACCCCTATATTTTTTATAATTTTCCTTGAGGCAAAGTGCATTTTCGGTATTATCTCGTTATTAAGTACTACTGAAAAAAGGCTTAATAAAAGACCTAATACAAGAATCGGAAAGCTCAGGCGGTAGATATTGATTCCACTCGCGCGCATAGCCACTATTTCATTATCCCCTGAAAGCCTGCCGAATACGAGCAGCACCGAAGTGAGTATAGACATGGGAACGGTGTAGCTTAATAAAAACGGTATTAGGTATAAAAAGAGCTTACCCACCAGCCTTATGTCCACACCTTTATTTATCACTAGTTCTGCGAGCTTTATGATATTTCCCACCACTAGAGTGAAGGTGAAAATCACCAGAGAAAATAAAAACATCACGACGATTTCTTTTATTATATATTTACGCAGTATCTTCATTGTATGCTGTCTCCCCGTGCCAGCGTGATTACCTCTATACGTTCTGCGCCTGAATTTTTCAGCAGCATCGCACATTCGTTTACAGTAGAGCCTGTTGTGAAAAGGTCATCCACGAGTAGTACATTCCTGCCGCTGACAAGAGAGTCATTTTTTAGAGAAAAACTTGACCGCAGGTTTTTTATCCTGTCCTCTCTTTTGAGTTTACTCTGAGGAGGGGTGTTTTTTATTTTTTTAAGCACGTTTCCTGAATACGCTATACCCAGGCTTTTTCCTATTGCCCTGGCCAGGATATCGGCGTGATTGACCTCTCTTTTGAAAAGTTTGTCCGGATGCATCGGTACGGATAATATAATCTGGCTTTCTTTTCCGATATCATATTTTTTCATGAAGTTTATAATCAAGTTTGTTAAATCCTTTGAAAGGGAAGTTATTTTCTTATATTTGAAATCATGAATCAGATCTTTCAATGCGCCTTCGTAGTGACAGGCTGACCATGCCCTGTCGAAATGCGGCGTATCGTTTTTACAATCCGCGCATACGGCCTTTAATTCAGCATCTCCTTTAAGCTGTCTCCCGCACCTTAAGCAGAAAGGAGGGAGCCTTTCTTTTAATTTCTTGGCGCACCTAGCGCAGATATTGCGGTCAAACTCATCGAGTTTTTTAGAACAGACCCTGCATATAGCAGGGTAGAGCAGATTTATTATCGCCCCTAACATAGGATAAATATAGCATAACGAACGGATAAAATAAAGGTAAAAATTCTTAACATTATTGTCTTTTTATGCTATATTGTTCAAATATGGATGATAATAATATAGATAATATAGAAGAAAAGCTGAAAAATATTGATGACTGGAATAAGGAGCGCGCAAGCATAAAACCTATCCTGGAAGTGGCTATTGATTGCCATAATAAGGCGCGGCGCGAGGCTTATTGGAAAAATTATGAAAAGGCTTCCGAATTTTTCAAACAGGCTATTGAAAATTACAGGAACGCCCTGAAGCTTGATCCGAAATATTATCTCCAGGATGTCATAGAGAGGGTGGATTTTGTCATAGATGAATATGTAAATAATATGTTTAATTTTAAAAGCTCTTCAGACAGGCTCCGGACGGAAAATGGCGTTAAAGAATTTATGGAATTTATGCAGGGTCTGAGCGCCGATGAAAAAAAGTACATTGACCAGTATGAATTAGCCATGCGCTATTTTAAGATAGCTGATATATATTTTCAGGACGGGGATTTTGACAGGGCGTATGAGTTTTTCAACAAGGTGGCGGATATGCAGTGCAACAGGCCTTTTCTGAACAGGGATACGTATCTCAGGCTGGGCGAGATACTCTATTATAAAAGAAAATTCAAAGAGGCGCTTGTGAGTTTCGTATCGGTCCTTTCTTTTGACAGGGGCAATGCCGAAGCAGCCACTAATCTTGACAGATGTTTAAGAGAATTAAAGATATTCGAGCACAGGTTTAAATTTTTATCCGCTACGCCCAATGAGGCAAAAAAACTTATAATGGAGGTGCTATGATCGATAATATTTTTAAAGAAAAAAGAAAATACCCCAGGATTGAATTGAAGCTGAACGCTAAATATAAAGTCCTGGATTATGAAGAGGCTTTCCAGTTCACAAGGACGCATAATATATCCGCAGAGGGCCTGTGTTTTGAATCAGCTGACCAGCTGAAGCCCGGGATTTATGTGCAGCTTGAGGTAGACCTCGAAGACAGTTTTCCGCCCATATCGATGGTAGCTGAGATAAGGTGGATATCAGAGATAGTAGTTAATAAGCAGCAGAAGTATATCAATGGCGTCAAGATTATGAGCATGCCTGTCAAGGACGAGGCAAAATTTTTGAAATATTACTGCGATAAAATAGTAGAGAAATTATCAGCTTATCTAAAATAGATGTAATGAAAAAAAGGAGGTAGTATGGTAATGCGCTTGATTGTGATTAGCATTCTCTTTGTATCGTTTTCACTGGCAGGTTGCCTTAAAAAGGCGGAAGAAGATTTGTCCATGGAACCCGCTGTTACAGAAGAAACCGGGGCGCCTGCGACAGAAGGCGCTATGCAGGGGAAAAGCGTTTCTGTGGAGCCTGCGTTTAGCCAGTCAACAGTGGTTGAAAAGCCGAGCGTCCAGGATATACAGCAGGCTTTAAAGAATGCCAATCTTTATGATGGTAAAATTGACGGTATTTCAGGGCCTGTGACAAGAAAGGCCATAGAAGCCTTTCAGTCCCAGAATGGTTTAAAACCAGACGGCAAGGTCGGCCCCAAGACCTGGCAGAAGATGAAAGAATATCTTGTTAAATGAATCCGGCCGATAAAAAAAGATTTTCTATAGTTTACGAAGATGATTATATTTTTATAATCAATAAGCCTTCCGGACTATTGGTTGTACCTACTCCGAAAGGAGAAACGAATACTCTTACGGATTTATTAAAGGCTTATCCTTGCCACAGGATTGACAGAGAAACCTCTGGCCTGATTATTTACGCTAAATCCAAGCCTGTCGAACAGGCTATGATGGAGCAGTTTAAAAAACACCTGGTTAAAAAGACTTATATCGCATTTGCCCACGGCATCGTGCGAAAAAATTCAGATACCCTGAAAGGCAATGTATATAGTCAGGCCAGAAAAAAAACCGAACTCATGATCACCAAGTACAGGGTTATTGAAAGAAGAAAGGATTTTACGATATTAGAGGTAGAGCCTTTTACCGGCAGGACAAATCAGATCAGGATACATTTGAAGGAACTCGGGCATCCGCTGGTGGGAGAAAGCGTATACGCATTCAGAAAAGACTTCAAGCTAAGATTCAAGAGAACCGCTCTTCACGCTAAAGCGCTTGAATTTACACACCCTGTCACCGGCATGAAAATGAGTTTTGATTTGCCGCTGGCGGACGATATGGCAAACTTTATACAAAAATGAAAATAACCATAGAGCTTTTATTGCTGGTAGTTTTACTTTTGATAGGCGCTTTAACAGCTGCGTCAGAAACAGCCATTATAGCGGCGAGCATCATAAAATTAAGACGCCTTGCAGCTGACGGGTCTAAACCGGCAAAGATAATACTAAAAATTTTAGAGACACCTGAAAGATTTTTTGGAACCATTCTTGTGGCGAACAATATCGTAGACGCCCTTATAGCATCCATAGTTACGGTTATAATAGTCTCTTTCAACGGAAGCAATTCCAAAAGCATATTGCTTGCTACCATCATAGCCTCTTTTCTTATAATAATTTTTGAAGTAGCCGCTAAAACATTATCTGCGAAAAAACCTGTAAGGATTGCATTATATCTTTCCGCGACAGTGAAATATCTTATAGTCATCCTGTCTCCTGTGGTAAGGATTCTGTCGGTCATAACTAATTTCATAGTGAATCTTCTGGGAGGCGGCACAAAAGGTAAGCCCTCTCTTGTAGTGGAAGACGAGATAAAAGCGCTCATCAGGATAGGCGAGGAGGAAAGCCCGAAGTTTAAAGATAAATACAAAATGCTTACAAAGGTATTCGAATTCAGCGACACCGTTGTAAATACCGTAATGATACCAAAAGATAAAATGATTTTGATTGATATAGGCGCAAATATAGAAGATATCCTTGATAAGGTCCTTGAGTCAGGCCATTCCAGGCTGCCTGTTTACAAAGACAATCCGGACAATATAATCGGCGTTATAAATATGAAGGATTTATTGAATCTTTCCGTCAATAGAGACCTTGTAATCCTCCAGGATATCATATATCCTGCTATCTTTGTCCCTGATTCCAAAAATGTGTCAGAACTTTTAAAGGAATTTCAGAAAGGCCATACGCATCTCGCTATTGTAGTTAATTCGTATGGCAAGATTCAGGGCATCGTGACCATGGAAGACCTGTTAGAGGAAATAGTCGGCGAGATAGAGGATGAGCACGATATCAGGAAAAAAGTAAAAAGATAAATGCAAAAATTTGATATTGCAGTTATAGGAGGCGGGGCAGCAGGCATAGTAGCTGCTATCAGCGCCGGGCGTAATGCGAAAAATGTGGTTATCTGCGAAAAGATACCTCGGCTTGGGAAAAAGATTCTTATTTCAGGCGCAGGCAGATGCAATATCTCTAATCTGGATCTAAGCGAAGCGCATTATAATCCCCGCTCGCGCGAACTCGTGAAGAGCGTATTCTCCAGGTTCGGCAGGGAGAAAATAGAAAATTTTTTTAGTGGCCTTGGTCTGAAGCTGTGTTCTGAAGGAAGCAGGGTTTTTCCTGTTACGGATCAGGCAGCGAGCGTCCTAAAGGTTCTGGAAGACGAGCTGAAAAATTTAAAAGTAGCAGTGGAGCTGGATTTTGAAGTGAGCGGTATTGCCGGCTCAGCCAAAGGATTTACATTAAAGTCTAAAAACAGTAAAAGTATTTTATGTGATACTGTTATAATCACCGGAGGCGGAAAGACTTATCCGAGCCTGGGTTCTGATGGAAGCTGCTATGATTTAGCTAAGGCATTTGGCCATAAAATCATAGAGCCCGTACCGAGTGCCGTTCCTCTTCTCGTAAAAGACAGTTTTTGCCACTTGCTTCAGGGACAGAAAATACAGTGTACTGCAAAAGCGATAATAGACGGTAAAGAAAAAGCTCAGACAGAAGGCGAATTGCTTTTTACTAAATACGGGCTTTCAGGAACTGCCATCCTGGATATCAGCGAAGATATTTCTATAGCCATAAACAGGCTTGCGAAAAAACTCGTCCAGGTTTCAGTTGATATGGTGCCTTTTATGTCCGCGGATGAGCTCACAGAAGAAATCAGCCGGAGGATTAATAAAGGTTCTGCGCCTGAAAACTTAGCCATAGGCATATTGCCTAATAAGTTCAGCCTGGTTTTTAAGGATTTATTCAGAGGCGCAAGCGTTGAGAAAATAGTAGATACGCTGAAAGGCAAAAAATTTGATATCACAGGACTAAAAGGCTGGAACGAGGCAGAGTTCACAGCCGGCGGCATAGATATCGAAGGGGTGAAAAAGGATACATTGGAATCAAAGTTAAAAAAAGGCGTTTATTTCGCAGGAGAAGTCCTGGATGTAAACGGCGAAAGAGGCGGCTATAATCTTGCCTGGGCATGGGCATCAGGCTTTGTGGCCGGCTTAACAGGATAAAAAAGGGAGGGGATATGCCGTACGATGCAAGTCTTGACAAAGAAGTATTTTCCAAATCTCATGAAAATGATGACGGAAAAATCACAGTAAGCGTTCATTCCTATAATAACGGTCCGAAGAAATTGCAGATAGTCAGGGAAAACAGGGACCCCGAAGGCGCCCTTAGGTTTGCGAAGCTCGGAAGAATGACCAAGGAAGAAGTTCAGGGAGTCCTGCCTTGTATCCAGGAAGCTATAGGAAGCATGTAGTCTGGTTTTAAAAATGAAGAAAATTATCATATTTTTTCTTTTGATGTTTTCCGTTTCTTTTATCTGCCTGGCAGAAGAAGAGACGCGAAAAAAGCCTCCTGATATGCTTGGCCTGGGGATACTAGTAAGCGATTCTGTTTATAAAGGCGTTGACAGAGATGTCTGGCCTGTGCCTTTGGTGTTTGTCAGAAAAGGTAAGATCGCTATAAAAAGCGTAAAGGCAGAGTATATATTCCTGGAAGATAAAACCCGCGAGGCGAATTTTTTTCTTATGCCCAGGTTTATGGGATATGACTCGAAGGATTCCAGCGACCTGGACGGCATGAAAGACAGAAAATGGTCTCTTGATGCAGGTCTAGACTATTCGATTGTCATGCCTTATTTTTATGACTCGAAGGCCAGCGTGTCCATTACGCAGGATTTATTAGGAAGATCCAATGGTCAGGAAGCAAGGTTTTGGCTTAAAAGGATGTTTGATTTCAGGCCTTTTTTTATAAGGCCTGGCGCGGGTATTGTGTGGCAGTCCAGGAAAATGGCTGATTATTATTTCGGAGTGGAAGATTCCGAGCAGAAAGTAGATCGGCCTAGCTATAATCCCGGAGCCTCGGTTAGTTATGATTTAAGCGCGGACGCATTCCTTTTTTTCTCCAAAAATTGGGCGCTTTTCTCAAGGTATGATTTTTTATTTTACGATCACGATATAAAGTCCAGCCCCATTGTCCGAAAAGGCCGCTCAAGTTCTTTTATCATGGGAATAATTTATGCATTTTAAAGTTTTGGCAATAGCTCTATTAATAGCTGTGCTGTCCGTAGCGGTATTTACCGTATTTGAGGAGACTTTGTTTCATGAAGGCTCATAAAGTATCGTTAATATTACCATGCTATAATGAGGAACAGGCCTTGCCGCTGATATTAAAAGCAATTCCGGAGTTTATAAATGAAGTTATTGTTGTAGACAACGGTTCTACCGATAAAAGCAGAGCTATTGCCCAACAATATCCGGTGATGGTAGTTTTTGAAGAAAAGAGGGGTTATGGTTCTGCGTTAATCAGGGGCATAAATGAGTCTAAGGGAGATGTGTTGGTCTTGATGGATTGTGACGGGACGTACTCTTTTGAAGATGTACGGAAAATGTTACATTATATGGAAGAACATAGCATTGATTTTCTGCACGGTTGCCGCCTGCCGATAGAGGACAAGAACGCGATGTCTTTGATTAATAATATGTGCAACAGGCTAACGACGCGTATGATTAATTTTCTATTTAATTTAAACATCAAAGATTTCCAATCCGGATTAATAGTCTTTAAGCGAGAACTTTGGAATAGTATTGCTTTTAAAAATAAAGGCATGGAATTTTCTCAAAACATAAAGATATATTCTCATTTACATAAGGGATCTCGCTGCGCAGAAAGGAAGATTGATTACAAGCCGAGGATTGGGAAAAGTAAGTTTTCTAAAGTGCACGATAGTATTTGTATCTTAACCTCTTTAGCGAATATATGTATCGCGAGATTTGTGAAATGATAAAAAAACAATCAGAAGCGCATAAATACGGTATCTGGTTAGGAATTTTAACGTTATTATTCATGGCGGGGCAATTTATTTGGCTGCAATATAATAAATTGCAGCCTTACTGGGATGAATCCAGGCATCTGACGATAGCCCTTCATTATTTTCGTTTTTATCCCATAACTTCTTTTTCTGTATATGGGCCGCTTTATTATTTATTGTCAGCAATAAGTGCTTTTATATTCGGGCCCGACAGAACTGGATTTACGCTTGTTAATAGTTTTTTTATCCCGGTACTTCTTTTCTTTACTTTTAAAATGGGAGAAGCGCTCTCTGGTAAACGAGTTGGAATTGCCGCCGCTGTGCTTGTTTCTTTGTATCCGCTCATGTATGGGATGTCACGCATGTTCATGTTAGAATTTGCCTTAGCTTCGGTTGCTGCGATGAGCGGATACTTTACATTAAAGTGTCTCAAATTCAAAAGTATATATGATGGCGTCTGTTTAGGGACTAGCTTTGCGTTAGGCATGCTAATAAAGCCGTCGTATACATTATTTATTGTTGTCCCGATTATTTATTTGTTTATTGCGGGAATGTTTAAGAATAGAAAAATGGCTTTTCAATATATGATATATATCGCAATATTAGGTTTCGCAATTCCCGCGATATGGAACATCCACAATGACACGGTTAGTTCGCTATCGCACCAGCTGCGTACCGATAGTTTTTTCCGTATGAGCGAATTTCTCATTATAAACATTAAAAATATTTTTACATTTTATGTTCAAATGTTATCGCTGCAGCTAGGTTTTGCCGGCCTATGGCTTTTTATAGGCGCTTTGGTTTTGCTTGTATTTATCGGCAATAATAAAGTTAAGGCTTACACATTCTTAATGGTCGGTTTTTTATTTCCGGCAATTTGCCATTATGCTTATAGAGACTATCCGCGTTATATGTTGCCGAGCTTGCCCGTCATAGCTTTATTTTGTTCAATGTTGCTTGAAGTTACGCATTGGAAGAAATTATTACGTGTAATATTTTGCATACTGCTTTTTTTGCTGTTACCGTTATATTTCATCAATTCTTTTGAAAATAAGGCTATACAGTCACTCCCGTTGCTGTCTCCTACTGCGTATTGGACTGTTCAGGCGGCGAACCCCAGAAGTTACCCTATCGATGATTTGTTGGATTATGTTGAGTCAGAAGATAAAAAAGGGGGCGGGACGATAGGAGTCTTTGTAGATACGAATTTTGTTAATAATGAGACAATCGGGTATTATGCGTATTTGCGTCAAACGCCATACAAAATAGTTCGATGTGTTGATGAAATCCGACGAGAGTACTTTACCCTTGATTACATAATCACATTACGGAATCAGCGTTCGTGGCATTGGGAGTGGAGAGAATTTGTCGTAACTTCGATTAATGACCTGCTTGTGAAAGAATACAGCCATCAATATGAGTTAGTTAAAACGTATAATATACCGTATCGTAATGAAATGTATTTGTATAAAAAAGTGAGTCAGTTAAAGTAGGATCAGAATGATAAGAAAAGTTTATATCCGGACTTTCGGCTGTCAGATGAATGAGCATGATTCCGCCAGGTTAAAGGATCTGCTTATTGAGCGGGGATATGTCATTTGCGATGTCCCGGAATCTGCGGATGTGATGATTTTTAACACCTGCAGCATCAGGAAGCATGCCGAGGACAGGGTATATGGCGCGGTCGGAACGCTGGCAAAGCTCAAAGTAAAAAAGCCCGGGCTTATTATAGGTATTATCGGATGCATGGCAGAGGCCAGAAAAGATGAGATTTTTCGAAAGCTTCCGATTGTGGATTTTTTGTGCGGGCCTGCTGATTTGGATAAAGTACCTGATATTATTGATAAGATCAGGCTTGGCGCAGGCCATATCATGTATCTGGAGGGTTATAAATCAAAAATAATTCCTGAGTTTACCAAAGAAAGAAAAGCCGGTGACAGGGCGTACGTGAAGATAATGGAAGGCTGCGATAATTTCTGCTCATATTGCATTGTCCCTTACGTGAGAGGCAGAGAGCGAAGCAGGCCTTCGAAAGATATCCTGGAAGAAATTAAAAAATTGATTAAAGGCGGTGCCCGGGAAATCACTCTTTTAGGCCAGAATGTCAATTCATACGGTAAAGGCCTTAAAGAAAAAATTGATTTTGTCTCGCTTCTTCGAAAAATCGATAAAATTGCAAAAGACGCGAAAATACATTTTCTCACCAGTCATCCTAAGGATGCGAGCCGAAAATTATTTGAGGCTATGAGGGATTTGAAATCTGTGTCAAAAATCCTGCATCTTCCGCTTCAGTCCGGCTCGGATAAGATCCTTAAAAGAATGAACAGAAAATACACAATCGCAGGATATAAGAAACTCGTAAAGAGTTTCAGGGATATTGTCGCGGACGGCAATGTTTCTAGTGATATCATTGTAGGCTTTCCCGGTGAAAGAGATTTAGATTTCAGAGATACTCTAAATATAGTAAAAGAACTCCGGTTCGGCGCAGCTTATATCTTTAAATATTCTCCCAGGCCCGGTACAAAGGCTGCTAGTTTTAAAGATGATGTAGCTATCGAGGAAAAAGAAAGGCGCCACCTGCTTTTGTTGGAGATCCAGAAAAAGATATGCAAGTCATCTTCTTAGTAGGCCCCACAGCTTCAGGAAAAACCAGGCTTTCTATAAAATTAGCCAAAAAACTAAATGCCGAGATCATATCCTGTGATTCCATGTGCGTTTATAAGGGTATGGATATACTTACTTCGAAACCTTCGGCGAGTGATAGAAAAAAAGTGCGGCATCATCTTATAGACATAATCTCGCCATCCAAAGAATTCAGCGTTGCCGAGTACCGCAAGATGGCGCTTGAAAAGATAGAAAAAATCTTAAAGCGCGGAAAAACTCCTTTATTCGTAGGCGGCAGCGGCCTTTATGTAAAAGCTATAGTAGACGGCCTTTTTCCGTCAGCTGAAAAAGATCTGAAATTCAGGAAACTCCAGGAGCGCCTTGCCGAAAAATATGGCAAGGCATATTTATACAGAAAGTTAAAAAAAATAGACCTTGCCCGCGCTGGAAAAATCCATCCACATGATTTGAGGCGCGTTATAAGAGCGCTCGAGATTTACCACACAGAAAAGAAGCGGCCGTCGGAATTAAAGTCACGCACTGAGCCGCTAAAATATAATTTCAGGATATTAGGCCTGGCGCTCGATAGAGACGAACTTTATAAAAATATAGATACAAGAGTGGATGAGATGTTTAAAAAAGGCATTGCGAGAGAGGTAAAAAAACTTTCCCGTCAAACCCTCAGCATGACTGCTGAAAAAGCGCTGGGATATGGCGAGGTGCTTGGCTATTTAAAGGGTGAGTATTCTTTAGAAGAGGCAAAAGAGCTCTTGAAGAAAAACACCCGTCATTTTGCCAAGAAACAGCTGACCTGGTTCCGTCCCGACCCCCGCATATTATGGAAAAAGCAATATTAGTGACAGTTGATATGAAGGAAAGATCCGAGTGGCCGCTGGAAGCCAGAGCCGCGGAGCTGAAGGAACTCGCGCGTTCGAGCGGTGCATCGGTCCTGGCTGAGATGCTATGTCATAAAGAAAAGCCCTCGCCTGCTTTATTTATAGGTAAAGGCAAGTTTGAAGAATTGCAGCAGCTGGTCAGCCGGGAAAATGCGAATCTGGTTATCTTTAATAACGACCTTACCCCTACCCAGCTTAGAAATATAGAAAAAGGCCTGGACGATGTCAGGACCATTGACAGGACCCAGCTTATACTGGATATCTTTGCCAGAAACGCCAGAAGCGTGGAAGGAAAAGTCCAGATAGAGCTTGCCCAGCTGGAATATTTATTGCCGCGGCTTACAGGAAAAGGCATACACCTTTCCAGGCTTGGCGGAGGCATAGGCACCAGGGGCCCCGGAGAAAAAATCCTGGAGTATAACCGCCGCAGGATCAGGGACCAGATCGCGAAACTGAAGGGCAAATTAGAAGATATAAAAAACAGGCGCACAGCTTTGCGAAAAAGGCGCAGCGACGCATTTTTTACAACCGTGGCGATTATAGGCTACACCAATGCCGGCAAAACCACTCTTTTGAACCAGCTTACTAACTCCAAAAAACTGGTTGCCGACAGGCTTTTCAGCACCCTGGACCCAGTTGCCAGGAGTTATGTGCTTCCGAATAACCAGAAAATACTTTTTCTGGATACAGTAGGATTTTTGCATAACCTGCCGCACCATCTTGTAGAGGCATTTAAGTCCACGCTTGAAGAGGTGGTCACAGCTGATATACTTTTGCACGTGCTGGACGCCTCAAACGAAAAAATCCATGATGAGGACGAGGCTGTATATAAGGTATTGAAGGAATTAGGCGCGGAAAAAAAGATTATCATAAATGTCCTGAATAAGATCGACCTTGTGGATAATCCTGACCGCATAAGCCGCCTCAAAAAAGATTTTGAAGATTCTATCGTAGTATCCAGCCTGACAGGCGCGGGCATGCCTGGCCTTATAGATGAGATATCAGGCCTGCTCTCAGGCCTTGTCACTGATATAAAAGTAGACATACCTAATTATAGAATGGACCTCGTGAATATGGTTTACGAAAACGGCAGGGTAAATCATAGAGAAGACAAACCTGATTCAGTTTACCTTGAAGCCACCGTGCCCGTAAGATTAACCCAAAAGATTTTTCTTGACAAATAGCACTCTAAGTGTTAGAGTGCTAATCAGCTAAAGGAGTAGCATATGAAGAAGGCTGATATTGAATCAAGACAAAAAAGCATATTAAACGCGATAGTTGATTCCTATGTGGATACTGCTACGCCTGTAGGCTCCAGGGCTATTGCCCAGAGGTTCAGGAATACCATATCACCTGCCACTATCAGGAATGTCATGGCAGATCTGGAAGAAAAAGGCCTTATCATGCAGCCGCACACATCTGCAGGCAGAGTCCCTACTGATAGAGGTTATAGGTTCTACGTGGATTCTTTATTGGAGCCCAAGCATCTTACAAAGGAAGAAGAGACTATAATAAATAAATTAATACACCAGTCTACCAGCGATATTGAATATGCCATGCAAAATGCCTCCAAGGCCATAAGCATCGTAACCAATGTTGCCGGAGTAGTGCTTACGCCCAGGCTGAAAAGAAGCATCTTTAAACATATCGAACTTTTTAATATGGATGATTCCAGGATCCTGGCTGTCATTGTCACGACCTCTGGTTTTGTAAAAAACTCAATAATGGATTTTGAAGAGCATCTCACCAGGCAGGAACTCACCCGCATCACAGAGTTCTTAAACATCGAGCTTGAAGGTATTTCTTTAGGGGATATAAAATCATATCTGACCCGCAAGCTCCTGGAGGAAAGAGATTCGTTTTACACATTTTTAAAGAGGGCAGCGGATATTTTATCTGTCCCTGGTTTATTCAGGGCAGATGACCACTTGTATTTTGACGGCGCTGCATGTATAATGTCGCATCCGGAATTCACGGATATTAAAAAAGCAAGATTATTTCTAAGGGCATGCGAAGATAAAAAAGGCCTTTTGAATCTTTTGAACCAGGACATGG